>ENA-OXEZ01000186-OXEZ01000186.1-human-gut-metagenome-genome-assembly--contig:-NODE-186-length-15156-cov-11.9813_pt1 | contig 15156 bp, 11 predicted proteins | sample MGYA00249834_ERZ652262 | MGnify/ENA primary metagenome ERZ652262 (study PRJEB26925, sample SAMN05826728) | human gut metagenome | biome: ENVO:2100002; feature: ENVO:00000062; material: ENVO:00002003... | reverse complement strand
AACACCAACATTCCTCTTTATGAAAAGCAGCTCCGGGATGCGGAATCGGGTATCCAGAATATGCTGAATGCGATTCAGGCCGGTATCCTGACCAGCTCCACCAAGGAGCGGTTGGAGCAGCTCGAAGAAACCAAGCGTGAGCTTGAAGCCCGCATTGCAGAAGAAAAGCTGGCAAAGCCCAAGGTCACGGAGGAGTTCATCCGGTTCTGGCTGCGGCGGTTCCGCAAGCTGGACATGAGCCTGAAAGACCAGCGGCAGGCACTGGTGGATACGTTCATAAATGCGATTTACCTGTATGATGATAAGGTTCTCATTACCTTCAACTATAAAGAAGGAACACAGACCGTGACCTTTGGAGAAGCGACAGAAGTTGCATCCGAGGGAAATGGTTCGGATTTGGATTGCATTCCTGCACCACAAAAAAGACAGCTATCAAAAGCTGTCTTTTTTGTTTTACATGACTATTTCCCTTTGGCTGCAACGGCGGATAACAGGACTTGAACAGCACTGCAACGCCGCAGGCGGGGCAACGTGTAGGAATGTCTACCAGGAGGACTGCCACTGAAATAGAAAATCCGAACCTTTTCTCGATAGGAGAAGGGTTCGGATTTTTTGGTTTATTGGTTCTTGGATCGTGCCGGAATTTACGGCTCAGGCAAGGCTTTCAATTTTTCGAGCCATAAAGGCTCCGAAAAAGATTCCGGGGCTTGTATATTTTTCAGAGAGCTATTTTGCAACAGTCCGGAACGGATTTACTTTCCAAGTACAACGGAAAGTCCGATCTCCTTTTCCGTCTCGCTCAGGTCAAGAGCGCCGCCATCGGCGACGGTCACGTGCAGCTCATAGAGCGTACCGGCGGTAAGTTCCGTTACAGCCTTGCCGTCCTCGTCTGTGATCGACCACAGTGCAGGATCGACCTTTGCCAGCTTGCCGTCCACGCCATAGGCGTAGAGGGTCAGACCGGAGGTGCTGCCGGACAGGTTATTCATGCGGAAAGCTACCGTGGTGTTGGGATGTACGTTGCGGACGGTCACAGTGTTGCGCCAGCTTGCAACGGTGCCTTCGCCGCCGTCCTGCGCAAACTGTTCCTGCGAGAGGACATTTCTTGCTGCCTGATCAAGATCGACCTTGCGGTAGGGCATTTCGGGCAGATAAACAAACCGGTCCTGCAGACGAAGCAGTTCCAGATAGCCCGTCGGGCAGTAGAGCGCGTTGCCGCTGTTGCCGGCATACATTCCAATGGCCATGTTGTTATAGCCGTACTTGTTGGAAACATCCATCGTGAAAACCGTCTCGCCAGTTTCAAAATCCAGAATGATGTACTGCCACATCCCGGTGGTCACATCCTGCACATAGCCGTAGATATAGCCCGTTGCGGTGGAAAGCTTCATGATGGAGGTGTCGCTCAGGTCGTTCCGGCTCCAGACGCTCTTCATCTCGTAGCCGTTTGCGGTCTTTACGGTGTCCACGCGCTCGATGCCGGGGGCGATCATGATGTTGCCCTTCATGAGCCAGTTCTGGTCGTAAATATTGGCGTAGCTCTGGATGGAGGAGTCGTTGTTGGGATCAGCCAGACCTGCATTGCCCGCACCGAACCAGTTGCAGACGATGGTGCTGACGGTGCCCTCGCCGTCGTCATAGACGATGGCAGAGTTCTCAACGGCTACCTGATAGCCCTCGGGCAGGTCATCCAGCACCGGGGTGCTTGCCACGACCTCGCCGGTCTTCATATCGAGTGCAAGAAGGTTTACAGGGTCCTGATTATCCGTGAACAGCACAAGGTTCGGAGTCAGCGTGGGCGAGCAGCCGCCGCCCCACGCAAGACCGCCGCCGGTGGTCTTATCGCCTTCGCCGCTCACCTTTGCACCCGCGCTCTCATAGGGCGTGCACCATACAACGTCTACGCCTTCTTCTGCGCGCAGAAGATAGCAGTTCTGGTTGGTCAGGACCACCGCACCGTCCTTGGAGGCGGCGATGCCGTTTTCAGCGCCCTCGCCGGGGGTCAGTTCGTGGACAAAAACAGCCTTTGAAAGGTCTGTCTGCTCGCCGTTCAGGATCGCATCAATGGCCGAGCGGGCAATATAGCCGATGACGCCCTGCTGCTGGCGCTGCGGATAAATGCGGAAGCCGCCCGTTGCAAACCAGAGGTTTCCGTCATAGTCAAAGACCACGGACAGAAGATTCTGCGTCAGTTCTTTTCCAAGCGCGGCTTCGGCAGCAGCCTTGATATCAATGTCCAGCACCTTTTCAAATTCCGGCAGAACATTGCCGTTTTCATCCGTTGCGCGGAGCATCAGCACATGGTTGTTGCTCGTGGGGCAGACGATGCGGTTGGATTCGTCAAGGAAGGTATAGGAGCTCTGGATAACGTAACCGCCGCCGTCATGCTGTTTGGGGGAGAAATAGCCGAGCGTCTTTGTCTCTTCGGCGTTCAGGTCTCGGATGGCGATGCCGCCCAGCAGCGGCACAACGGCATGACCGTAGCTGTCAAAGTAGATGGCGGGCGAAGCGTTCGCGTTCGTCGTCTCATAGGAAACGTTGATCTCCGGATAGATGGCAAGCGGCAGGATCTCATCCGTCGAGTCGGTGTTGTAGCCATCGTGATGAATGTTTGCATCGCTCTTGGCCATGTAAGGGTTTTCCTCTACCTGCTTGGGGTTCAGAGCCTTTACCGGCAGCGCCGCAGAGGTCGTCTCCGCAGCAGAGGGCTGTACCGCAGCGGACGGGGCAGCGGGCTGCGAAGCGGCAGCACTGTCTGCCGGCGTCTGTGTTCCGCCGCAGGCAGCCATGGAAAGGCACAATGCTGCGGTCAGCGACAGGCTTAACGCAGAATGGACGATGTTTCTCTTTTTCATAAACAGTTCTCCTTGTTGTGTTCGTTGCGGTCAGACCAGTGCTGCTCCGCCTGATTTTTTTCCATCCAGCCAGATGCGGAATCCCTGCCGCAAGGCGGCTTCGGTCACCGGCTCCAGCAGAAAATAGTCTGCACGCAGCCGGAAGGCATGGAGCGAAAAATCCAGATCGCTGCACCAGATAATGCGTGTCTGTGGACAAAGCGCGCGCAGATGCTCTACTGCATTCAATCCGTCAACCCCCGGCAGGGCAATCACGGCATTTGTCAGCGGCTCGTTGCGTGCAGCCTCAAAAAAGCTTTCCTGATCGTGGTAACAGTCCATTTTCGGGAACAAGCAATGTTCGGCGCAGAACCGCGAGATCTGCTCTGCCAGAAAAGCTTCCTGCGCCCTGCTGCTTGTCAGCACGGCAATTCGGTACACAGCGTGCCTCCTTTCTCTTGCGCCGTCGTTGGCGTTCTCTGCTTTCAGTATACGGACAGGCATGGTCTTTTCAAGCCATTTAGCACGAAAGCCCCTTTTCCGTCACGAAATCCCATTTTCGGCTGCGACATAACCGGGCAACTGTGCTATAATCAGGATGAAAGAGTTTATAAAGGAGGTTGGAAGCTGTAAAACGGCTTCCTGATACAGCATGAGGATCGCAATCGTCGATGACCTTGATACTGAGCGCACACTGCTGAAGGAGCGCTTGGTGCGGCAGCTGAGTCAGCGCGGCGCAGATGCAGAGCTTTTAGAGTTTGACAGCGGGGAAGCCTTTCTGGCGGCAGAAAAAGAGCAGCGCTTTACCGCCGCATTTCTGGATATTTACATGAATGGTTTAAGCGGCATGGATGCGGCAAGAGAACTTCGGAAAAACGATGCAGACTGCCTTCTGGTTTTTACCACCACCTCAACAGACCACGCACTCGAGGGCTTTCAGGTGCGGGCATTTCATTATCTGGTCAAGCCCTTTTCTGAAGCCGAGCTGTCCGGTCTGCTGGATGAAATGCTCGCAAAGCTTCCGCGCCCGGAGCCGGTTCTGGTGGTAAAAGTCGACGGCAGCGACATCCGTTTGTGCTATCGGGATATTATATCCGCCGAGCACTTCGCCCACATGATCAACATCCGCACCACTGCCGGCAAAACGCTTGCTACGCGCCAGAGCTTCAAAGCGTTCACCGAGCCGCTCAAAAAAGATCCACGCTTTTTTGTCTGCGGACGTGGCGCGATCATCAATATGGAGAATGCTGCCGATTTTCAGGCTGCCGCCTTCTGTATGACGGACGGCAGCCGCGTCTATGTCAGTCAGGAGCTTTTGAAAGCTGCCCGGCAGGCCTTTATGGAATTTCTGCTGCAAAGGGGGCGTGCGGATTGAAGGACGTTCTGCGCCCGGTTCTGGAACTTACGGTCGTGTTTCCCGGTTTGCTGCTTGCGTATTTTCCGGTAGGTTCCTATCTGAAGCTGCCGCCCGCAAAGCTTGCAGCAGGGGCGGTGCCGCTGCTGCTCGGGCTTTGCCTTGGCGGCGGGCTGCTTTGCTATCATTTCGGTCTCTCGACCGCGTTCCCCTTGCTGCTCATAACGATTGTGACAATTTTCCTGTATCTCAAAACGCTGCGGCTCTCTCTCTGGAAATCCGGAACCATCGCGCTTGCGGTCTGCGTGTATAAGAGACAGGTATTTGCGTGCCTGAACAGCTTGTCCCGGGCCGTCGGCACGGCAATCGTGATCCGGATGCAGCTGCCGCCGGACAAGCCGTGGTTCTGCTTTGGCGCCTGCATCTTTTATAATGCGGTCTGCTGGCTGATCACTGCCGCAGCCTATTATCCCGCCACCCACGCAGTACGCGCGATGGTGGAGGATGACAATTTTGCGCAGACGTGGTATGTGTTCTGGGTACTGCCGCTGGTGTTCATCCTGCTGAACCTTTTTATAACCCCGCGCTACCAGATAACGCTCCGGACAGGGCGGGTCTTGCAGGTCTACATCGTTATGAGCATCGCGCTTTTGTTTTTGCTGTTCATGTTCAATGCGATCTTTCTGCTGATGGCAACCAGCCTTAACCGGAATGCGAGATTGCAGCAGGAAAACCAGTTGCTTTCCATGCAGCAGCAGCGCTATGAAAGCCTGAAAACCGCCATTGAAGAAGCCCGGCAGGCGCGGCACGATATGCGCCACCAGCTGAATCAGATCTCCGCACTGGCAGAAACAGGAGATCTGGACGGCCTGAAAGCCTACCTTGCAAAAACGGTCTCCCGGATCCCGGATCTGGATATGAATTTCTGCGAAAACCGTGCAGCGGACAGTGTTGTCGGCCATTATTGCGCCCTTGCAAAGCGTGAGGGTGTTCCCTTTTGTGCCAAACTCGACTTACCACAGGTGCTTCCTGTGGACGAGATCGATCTGTGTCTGGTGCTGTCTAATCTTCTGGAAAACGCATTCGAAGCCAGCCTTCGCACTGCACCCGCCCGGCGGAAGATCGAGATCACCGCGTATGTCCATGCCGAGCGGCTTCTTCTGGTCGAAGTGGAAAACGCATTTGACGGCGCAGTTCACGAAAAAAGCGGGGTGTTCCGCTCTTCCAAGCGAAGGGAAAACGGGATCGGCATCCAGTCTGTCCAGCATATTGCAGAAAAGACCGGCGGTGCAAGCACATTTACCCATCAGAATGGCGTTTTCTCAGCCAAAGTCATGCTCTGCGGATAAGGAGCCTTTTGCTTTGGCGGAGATTTTTACAAAAAATTCACGCGGGCAGGGTTGCCGCCGCATACCGGATGTGCTATGATGAAGTGCAAAATTTGAAGCGGAGCGATGGATTTTGATTTGTCAAGCTCGCGGAATCAGGAGGAACTACCCATGCAGAAGAATTATGTACAGGAAATTCTGAGCATCATTCACAGCGGTCTGCCCAAGGCGGAACTGGCTGAAAAACTGTCTGATTACCATGAAAAAGATCTGGCGGATGCGTTGGAGGTGCTGACCCCCGCCGAACGCCAGTCGCTCTATTCCATTCTGGGTGTGGATACCGTTGCCGAGATCTTTACCTATCTGGACGATGCCGAGCCGTACCTGAAGGAGCTGCCCAGCCACGAGGCCGCCAAGGTCATTTCCAACATGGACTCGGACGATGCGGTGGACGCACTGGAGGATCTTGACGATACCGATAAAAACGAGATCGTCAACAAGCTGGACAAGGACTCGGTGGAAGATGTGAAGATGCTGCTCTCCTATGACGAGGACGAGATCGGCAGCAGGATGACCACCAACTACATCTCCATCAAAAACGATATGACCATCCGGCAGGCGATGAGCGAGCTGGTAAAACAGGCCGGAGAAAACGACAACATCTCCACCCTGTATGTGGTGGATGAAAACGAGCACTTCTACGGCGCCATCGACCTGAAAGACCTCATCATTGCCCGGGCAGAGGAAAGTCTGGAAAGCCTGATCGTCCGCTCCTATCCCTATGTCACAGACCGGGAACAGATCAGCGATTGTATCGACCGCATCGTGGACTACGCGGAGCGCAGCCTGCCGGTGCTGAACGATGCCGGTAAGCTGGTGGGCATCATCACCTCGTCCGATGTGGTCGAGCTGGTCGATGATGAGATGGGCGATGATTACGCAAAGCTGGGCGGTCTGACCGGCGAGGAGGATCTGAACGAAAACGTATTTGAAAGCGTGAAAAAGCGTCTCCCGTGGCTGATCGCGCTGCTGTTCCTCGGGATGCTGGTCTCCTCGGTCGTCGGCGCGTTTGAATCGGTGGTAGCGGTGCTGCCGGTGGTCATCTGCTTCCAGTCCATGGTGCTGGATATGGCCGGTAACGTCGGTACCCAGTCGCTGGCGGTGACCATCCGTGTGCTGGTGGACGAAAACCTGACTCTTTCCAAAAAATTGCAGCTGCTCTGGAAAGAGACCCGCGTGGGTCTTTTGAACGGTGCCATTCTGGCCGTGATGGCCTTGGGCTTTCTGGGCTGCTACATCCACTTTTTCAAGGGCTATGTCTGGACCTCGGCCTTTTTGCTGTCCGGCTGCGTCGGGCTGTCACTGATCGTTTCCATGGTCATTTCCAGTCTGGTGGGCACGCTGATCCCGATGCTGTTCCACAAGATCCATATCGACCCGGCCGTTGCTTCCGGCCCGCTAATCACCACGATCAACGATCTGGTGGCGGTCGTGGTCTACTATGGCCTTGCCATGGTCGTGCTGATCGATCTGTTCCACCTTGCATAACAGATGCATCAAACAGGGCACTCCTTCCGGGGGAGTGCCCTGTTTTTTTGCTGCGCAAACTTTTGCTAACAATGTTAATACTACCTAACATCGTCGGAAAATATTGAAAACGCCCGAAAGCGTGCTAAAATATAAAGATAAAGAGCCCGCCCCGCTCCGGGCGCGGGTACACAGATGGGAAATACAGAAACGAGGGGTAAATATGTTTGATACAAAAAAGCTTGCACTGTTTTTGGGCGGTGTGGTGTTCGGCTCTGCCGGTTTCAAGGTGCTGTCCAGCAAGGACGCCAAAAAGGTCTACACCCAGACAACCGCTGCGGTGCTGCGGATGAAGGACTGCACCATGCAGACCGTGAATAAGGTGCAGGAGGAAGCAGGGGACATCCTTGCCGATGCAAAGGCCATCAACGAGAGCCGCGCCGCCGAGGCTGCACAGGAGGTCATCGAGGATACGGCTGAAGAAGAGCAGCCCGCAGAGCAGACTGCACAGTGATATAGCGCAGCGGAGCCGCCCTTGGGCGGCTCTTTTTTACACAGAGGGGTAAGAAGAACAATGAAATGTACGATCTTACATGAAGGTAAGGGACGGATGCGGGTGCACGTCTGCGCCGTGCGCATGACGCTGCACCGGGCAGATGTGCTGGAAGCCTACCTGAACGGGCAGGATAACATCCAGAAAGCCACCGTCTACGAGCGCACCGGAGATGTGGTGCTGACCTACCGGGGCAGCCGGAAGGACGCTGCCGCCCTGCTGGCGGCCTACCGCTTTGACAACGAAGAATTAGAGGTGCTGGTCACCTCCCACGACAGCCGGAAGATCAATCAGGAATATCAGGAAAAGATGGTCAGCCTTGTGGCGGGCCGGGTGTTCCGCAAGGTGTTCCTGCCCGCGCCCATCGCGGCGGCGTATACGGTGTGGCGCTCCATCGCCTTTGTCTGGAAGGGGATCCGCTGCCTGCTGCACCGCAAGCTGGAAGTAGAGGTGCTGGATGCGCTCAGCATCACCGCCTCCCTCCTGCGGGGGGATTACAGCACCGCAGGTTCGGTGATGTTCCTGCTGACGGTGGGCAGCCTGCTGGAAGAGTGGACGCGGAAAAAGAGTTTGGACGACCTTGCCCGCAGCATGGCGCTGAACGTGGATAAGGTCTGGGTGCGCACCCCGCAGGGCGAGGTGCTGGTGCCGTTGACCCGCGTCCACGCCGGGGATGAGGTAGTGGTGCGCTCCGGCAATATGATCCCGTTGGACGGCACGGTGCTGGAGGGCGAGGCCATGGTGAACCAGGCCGCCCTGACCGGCGAGTCCATGCCGGTGCGCAAGACCACCGGTGCCACTGTCTACGCCGGAACGGTGGTGGAAGAGGGCGAGTGCGTTCTTGTGGCCAAGGCAGAGGGCGGTGCCAACCGCTACGATAAGATCGTGGCCATGATCGAGGAATCGGAAAAGCTCAAGTCCGGTACCGAGAACCGGGCTTTGCAGCTGGCTGACCGTCTGGTGCCGTGGTGCCTTGCCGGTACGGTGGCTACCTACGCCTTTACCCGCAACGTCACCCGCGCCATCTCCATTTTGATGGTGGATTTCTCCTGTGCGCTGAAGCTTTCCATGCCGCTGGCGGTGCTCTCTGCCATGAGGGAGTGTGGGGAATACCACATCACCGTAAAGGGCGGCAAGTATCTGGAAGCGCTGGCAAAGGCGGACACCATCGTGTTCGATAAGACCGGCACCCTCACCCACGCCACCCCGCAGGTGGTGCAGGTGGTGCCCTTCTCCGGCTGCGGGGAGCAGGAGGTATTGCAGCTTGCTGCCTGTCTGGAAGAGCATTTCCCCCATTCCATGGCAAACGCTGTCGTCCGCGCCGCCAGGGAGCGGGGCATCTCCCACGAAGAGATGCACTCCGAGGTGGAGTATATCGTGGCGCACGGCATTGCCAGCCGGGTGGGCGGCACGCGGGTGGTCATTGGCAGCGCCCACTTCATTTTTGAGGACGAGGGCTGCACCATCCCGGCAGGGGAACAGGCAAAGTTCGATGCGCTGGACCCCCAGTATTCCCACCTGTATCTGGCAGCTTCCGGGGTGCTGGCGGGGGTCATCTGCATCGCAGACCCCCTGCGCCCGGAGGCGGCACAGGTGCTGCATAAGCTTCGGAGACTGGGCATCACCCAGACCGTCATGATGACCGGCGACAGTGACCGCACCGCCCGCGCCATTGCGGCGCAGGTGGGGGTGGACCGCTGCTTTGCAGAGGTGCTGCCGGAGGATAAAGCTGCCTTTGTCCGTGACGCCAAAGCCGAAGGACATACGGTGGTGATGATCGGCGACGGCATCAACGATTCGCCCGCTTTGTCGGCGGCAGATATCGGTATCGCTATCCATTCCGGTGCCGCCATCGCCCGGGAGATCGCCGATGTGACCATCCGCGCAGACAGTCTGGAAGAGCTGGTGACCCTGAAAGCCATTGCCAACGCCCTGCAAAAGCGGGTGGGCAGCAATTACCGCTTTGTCCTCAGCTTCAACTCTGCGCTCATCCTTCTGGGCGCACTGGGCATCCTGCCCCCGGCTACCAGCGCAATGCTGCATAACCTTTCCACCCTTGGCATCAGCCTGCGCAGCATGACAGACCTGCTGGAGCAGAAGCCTTTACCGTGAAAATGGAACGCCGGAGCGTCCGCAGACGCTCCGGCGTTTCGAAATGATAGATTTCCCAGCCAAAAGGGAGGCGCTGCACGATATTGTGCGGCGGCCTCCCTTTTTTGTTTCAGATAAACCGGCAGAAGCCCAGCCAGCAGCCCAGCAGGAAGAAGAGCAGCGCCTTGCCCAGCACCGGCAGCCACGGGCGCTTGCAAAGAGCCAAATCCCACCGGTGGATGTTCTGCTTGGGGCAGGTGCCCACGCAGGCTTCACAGGCGATGCACTCCCCGCTGCGCAGGCTGCTTTCCTCCAGCTTCAGGCACACCGGGCACTGCTGCTTGCAGGCATTGCAGCCCGGGACGCAGCCCTCGCTCTGCCGGTGCAGCCGTGCAAAGGGCAGCACCGGCAGCAGGGCGAACACCGTACCCATGGGGCAGAGGAACTGACAAAAGAACCGGGGCTGCACCGCCATACCCAGCAAAATGAGCACAAGCAGCGCGATGCCTACGCCGAAGCCCTCCGGCGGCAGACGCAGAGCCGTCAGGCGGGAAAACACCTCCCACGGGCTTGCGCCGGTCAGCAGCTTTTCCTGCCGGGTCACATACAGCGCCACCAGCCCTGCCAGCAGCAGATATTTGAACTTCTGTCCCCAAAGTACCGCCCGCTCCGGCAGACGGAGCGGCTTTTTGCGGTGGAACAGCTTTTTCTGGACAAGCCCGGACAGTGCCCAGACGGCATCGCCCAAGCTGCCAAAGGCGCAGGCGTACCCGCAGAAAAACCTGTCGAACAGCAACGTGAAGCCGCACAGCCCCAGCAGGGAAAGCGTGAAGCTGTCCGCCGAGAGCACCTCGCCCGCACCGATGTGCAGAAAGAGCTGCTTTACCCCGGAAAACCCGGCCACGAATGCGCCCGGCATGGACACAAAGAAGAACAGCTGCACCCCGGTGCGCAGCCATGCACGGCGCTTTTTGTCCCGCTGACGCTGCTGCGCCGCCGTTAAAGGTTTTGTCTGTGTTTTTTCCATCATCCTGCCGCCTTTCCCAGTGCGTCCTCTACTGCACCGATAAGACCTTCTGCCGTAAGGGTAGCGCCGGAAACGGTATCCACCTCGGCAGATTGCACTGCCAGCATCTCGTCCAGCAAAGGCAGCGCCTGTTTATAGTAGGGCTTGTCCTCACCGGAAGCGTCCAGCACCGCAATATCGGTCATTTTTCCGCTTTGGATGGTTACCGACACCCGGATGACATCGCCAAAACCAAAGGCGCTGCCCTCATAGGTGCCGTCCCGGTAGCCGCTCTGGCTCTGCTCTGCCTGCGCTGCGCTCTGCGCCTGCAAAACGGAAGCGTTGTAGGCTTCCACTTCGGCAATCTCCTGCTTGCGCTGGCTTACCGCCGCAGCCCGGACTAATGCTACCTGCTGGTATTGCCACAGAATCCCCAGAATCAGCAGCAGGTTCACAGCCCGGAGGAGAAAATTCTTGTATTTCATTCCGCTGCTCCTTCCGTTTCAGGTTCGGTTTCGGTCTCTTCGGGCGGCAGCGCCGTCTCGGATGTCGGCAGCACCTCCGCAGAAGATGCCGGTTCCGGTTCAGAATCGTCCGGTGTTTCTGCCGGGAAAAGCTGCTGCCACACTTCCTTGAACCACGCGGAAACAGCGCTCTTTTCCTCCGGCTGCACCACCTCCACGGTGGGCGCAGTGACCGGCGTTTCCTCGGGTTCTGCCGCTTCGGACGGCGCAGTTTCTTCCACCACTTCTTCCGAGGCTGCCTGCTCCGGGTCGGCTTCCTCCGCCGGGGCAACCGCTGCCTTTGCCAATGCCAGCTTGACCGCGTTCAGGATGCCGCTGGAGGAGTAGGTGGCACCGGAAACGGCATCCACGTTGGGACTTTGTCCTTCCAGAATGGCGGGGATGACCCGCTTTGCCCGGGAGAGATATTCCTCCTCGTCCTCGGCGCTCAGAACAGTGATATCGGTGATCTTATCCTCTGCCACCGTGACCTGCACTGTAATTTTGCCCTCAAAGCCTATGGCTTCGGCGGTGTAGATGCCGTCAAGGTAGGTGGAGGGTGCTGTAAATTCCTCCACCACCAGCGGTGCGGCAGGCTTCGGCTGCGGCGGCAGGGAATTATTCACCACCTCGCCGGTCAGGGCGTTCTGCACCGCGCCCAGAATGCCCCGGCTGGTGTAGGTGGCTTCGGAAACGGCATCCACCTCCCAGCTCTGGGCATCCACCACGGTGGTCAGAAGCCGCTTGGCGCGCCGTAGAAACTGCTTTGTCTCGTGGGAAGCGTCCAGAATCTCCACCTCCGTGATGCTGCCGTTTTCCATGGTGACCTGCACCCGGACGGCACCGCCGTAGCCCCGGGAAGAGCCAACGTAAACGCCGTCGGCATAGGGCAGCTTGGGCAGGGCTTCTTCCTCCGCTTCAACGGAAGCGGCTTCCACCGGCTGCTCCACCACCACTGCCAGCCTTTCCGGCACGGCAACCACTGCCAGCCTTTCCGGCACGGCAACCAGCACCGGCGCGGTGCGGGGCAGGGCAAAAAGCACCGCTGCCGCCACCGCCGGGAGCAGCTGCACCAGCGGCAGCAGTGTGTTGCATCGTTTTTTGTTCATTCCAACTCCTCCTGACACGGAAAAGCAAGGCCGCCTGCATAAAGCGACCTTGCTTTTTGGGTGTTCTGTTTTTTGCCGGATCAGGCAGCTTTCAGGTTCTGCACGGCATCGGTCAGGTGGGTCACCTGCTCCAGTGCGGCGGCCTTATACAGGGTCTCGCGGCTCAGCAGTTCCACGCTCTCGGCCAGCTCAGTCTCCAGATTGGCATAGCTGTCGGCGGTGTAAGCGGCCTTTGCCTTGCTCTGTGCTTCGGCGACCACAGCCTGCAGGGCGGCGCGGTCGGCATCGCTTGCCAGCTCGTGCTTGGCAAGGTTCTCGGCAGTGGTCTGGAACTTGACCACCGTATCGGCGTAGCCCAGTGCACGGATGGTGATGGTCCAGTAGCCGGTGCCATCAGTGCCCTCCGGCAGCTGGCAGCGGGCGGAATCGCTCAGACCCAGCTGGATGCCCATGGACTTGTGCATCCAGTTGTCGGCTGCAAACTTGGTGCCGTAGGAGGCCTTGGCGTGGGTGTAGGTGCTGTCGTTGCCGTAGTAGGTCCACACCACAGACTGCATCCGGGAGCCCAGCTCGCCGTAGTTGCCGTTCAGGTCCACACGGATAAACTCGCCAAAGCTGCCCACGTCGCTGCCGCTGCGCAGATTCACGGTAAGGCCCTCGGCAGCCTTCTGGGCGGCTTCTGCCACGCCGGAACCGGTGCCGGTGTGCGCGGCAGAGAAGGTGTAGCCATCGCCGCTCTTGGTTGCGTACTTCAGGCCGTTGGTGTTTTTGTCCACCGCAGCCGTCAGGGCGTAGGCGGTCAGGTTCTTTTCAGAGTAGCCGCCCGCCAGCTGGCCGCCGTTTTCCACCACGGTGTACTTGGAGCAGAAATCTGCAAGGTCGCTGGTGGCTACGCGCACCGGCACATACTTGGTGCCCAGCACCTCGTAGTGCTCCATCTGCACGGTGGAGCCGTCGGCCTTGGTAATGGTGCCGCGGTTCCAGCCCACGGTGGTGCCATCGGCCAGATAGATGGTCTTGCCATCGTCCGACCAGTGAGAAACGGTGTAGCTGCTGCCGTCCTTGGCGTAGATGACAGCAGTGCTCTGGAAGCTGCCGCGGTGCAGACCATGGTTGACGGTTGCGCGGGAGACCGCGTCAAACGCGCCAAGGTCCTGCTCCTCGTGGCTGTCCAGCTGTGCAGAGGAGGCAGTGCTCCCGGCAGCATAGACCTTCTCGTTTGCCCAGTACTCGTCCCAAGTCAGGGCAGCATAAAGATAGGTGTACTTCTTGCCCAGCAGAAAATCGAAAAAGCTGTTTTCCTCCTCGGCAGGGGCTGCTGCAAAGGCGGTAGCAGTCAGCAGGCTGAACGCCATAGCCGCTGAGAGCAGCAGGGAAAGAAATTTCTTTGTTCTCATGAAAAATGCTCCTTTCATCACAATGACAGAAAAGCACTGCCATATAGTTAGCTAAACCTAACATTGCGCGCAAAGAAAAACTGCGGGGCAAAGCCCCTCAGATGGTTAGGGTAAGCTAATTGACGGAAATTAAGATAACACGCATACAAAGGGATGTCAAGAAAAAGCAGGTATGTTTATTCAAACAAACTTTTTGGGGCGGGACAGGGAAAAGCAGTTGCGGCACGTCATCTTGTAGAGCAGTGCTTTGGCGGCTTGTACTCTGCCCCCCTGCGGGCGGCTGTGGGCAAAAGAAAAAGCGACGACCCGTGCAGGTGGGTCATCGCTTTTCTCGTCCCTTGCGGGACAGGCAGGGTAAATGATAAGAAGGTAAATGAAGAAAATAGCAAGGTTAAAAACAAAAGCGTGTGCGGAGCCGAATTTGCCGCTCCAAAGTGAAGATGTATCCAAGTTTCACTTTTGTTGGATACAACATACCACTTTGGAACAGAAATTGCAAGAGGTTTTTTAAAATTTCTCCCCAAAAATACGCGGGAAATCGCATTTTTGTAGAAACGCACAAATTTTACGGAAAGTTCCCGGCAAACTGACGAACAAGCATAAAACAGAATGGCAGTCGGAAAACCGCACAGGGACACCTTTATAAAACCGGCAGGCAATGGAATCAACTTTTGCAGCCTGTCCGGAGCAAAAGCCTTCACCCTTTGGGGGAAGCCTTTATTCGGAAAGCGGTTTTTCGCGGGATGTAGCCTGCACCGCTTTACAAGCAGCCGGTGGTGTGTTAAGATGGACACATCTGCTGCAACCGGAAGAATGCACGCGCCGGGCAGCGGCGGCGTACCGGAAAAGCGCCCGGTGCCGGGAGGGGAGAAACGAATGACAAAGCTACTGCATGGCAATGAAAAAAGCAGACTGACCGGTGGGCGGGAGCCGCTGTTCAGCCAGAAGGAACTGCTGGTACTGGCCATCCCGCTGCTGGTGGAGCAGCTGCTGGAAGTGACGGTGGGTATGGCCGACACCATGATGGTGTCCCGCTGCGGCGAGGCAGCCATCTCCGGCGTCAGTCTGGTAGATATGATCAATAACCTTATCATCGTGTTGTTTGCGGCGCTGGCTACCGGCGGTGCGGTGGTGGTAAGCCAGTATCTGGGCGCAAAAGAGCGCGGGAATGCCGACAAAAGCGCCGGTCAGCTGCTGCTGCTCAGCGGCTTGTCCGGTGTGGTGATCGGCGCGGTATGCTTTGTGCTGGCCCGCCCTATGATCCGGCTGTTCTACGGCTCTATTGATACCGACGTGCTGGACGCGGGCGTGAAGTATTTGCAGATCATCGCCCTCAGCTACCCGTTTCTGGCGCTGTACAACGGCGGTGCGGCACTGTTCCGCAGCATCGGCAACTCCAAGATCTCCATGCAGATCAGCTTTCTGATGAACATCATCAACATCGTGGGCAACGC
>ENA-OXEZ01000162-OXEZ01000162.1-human-gut-metagenome-genome-assembly--contig:-NODE-162-length-17987-cov-10.8088_pt1 | contig 17987 bp, 15 predicted proteins | sample MGYA00249834_ERZ652262 | MGnify/ENA primary metagenome ERZ652262 (study PRJEB26925, sample SAMN05826728) | human gut metagenome | biome: ENVO:2100002; feature: ENVO:00000062; material: ENVO:00002003... | reverse complement strand
GATCTACACCTAAGCCTTCGTCGGCAGCGTCAGATGTGTATAAGAGACAGCAATAAAGGCGCGGGACACCGGCTGGTTGTAGGCGATGACGGTCAGGGTCTCCATAGCCGCAGGGCCAAGCGGTACGGCGCGGCGGCTGTCCAGCACGCGGCGCACACAGTCTGCCCACTGGGTCTTGGTAGCCAGCTGCCACCGGGTATTCAGATGCAGCAGGCACAGGCCGCTGTCTTCCCGCTGATAGCGGGTGTGCAGGGTCTCCAGTGCGGCATCCACGCTGGACTGGGGCAGCTGCACCGCCTGTGCCAGCTTATCGGCACCTATGGGGTCGCCGCAGGCAAAAAGCATAGCCTCCACGGCGGCAAGGGTTTGTTTCTGGTTCATGGGTTCTCCTTATTGCGTTCCGGGCGGGTGCGGCGCATGGTCAACGCTCCCCGGTCGTCCAGCGCGATGCGTCCGCCGCGCACCAGTTCCAGCAGCGCCAGAAAGGTAGCTACGTTGGTGCTGCGGCTCTGGCTGCGGGAAAACAGCTGCTCCATTTTTGCCACGGTGCCGCCCAGCATCCGGCGCAGGATGTACACCACCCGGCTGGTGACCGATACCATGGGCGCGGTGACCAGCGGCTCAAACTGCTGCTGGGTGGGCACACGGCGGGTCTTGGTGCGGCCTGCCAACGCCTGCCAGTAGTCCGCCAAGATCTGCGGGGCATGGTGCAATGCGTAGGTGTTATCCCACTCCACTTCCATGGGGCGGCGCACGAATACCGGGGCAGCCTCCCCTTTTGCGCGCAGCAGAGCCGCCATGCGGCGGCACTGGTCGTACTCGATGAGCTGACCGGTGAGTTCCTGCTTCATGCGCTCGCCCTCTTCGCTGCGGGGCAGCAACAGAAAGCTTTTCATCTCCACCAGATGCGCCGCCATTTCAATGAAGGCGCTGGCGGTCTCGGGGTCAGGGTCAGCCTGCTCCACGGTGCGGGTGTACTGGTCGATCAGCTGCAGGATGGGGATATTATGCAAGTCCATTTTATGTTTGGCCACCAGAGCCAGCAATAATTCCAGCGGGCCGTCAAAATCTTCCAGATGGAAGGTCAATTCCTCTGCCACTCAGATCACCGCCCCAAGGCTGCTGGCATAAACGGCGTAGGCGATCTTATCAATATACCCGGTGCCTGCGCCCAAAAGCGACCACACTACGTTGTTCAGGTAGTAGAGCGGCGTATCCAGAAAGCCGCCCCACACCGCTGCCAGCATGACGATCATAATATATTTTTCATACCGCATCAGGCCAAAGTAGATGCGCTGCGGCAGCACCACCAGTAGAATGCGGCTGCCGTCCAGCGGCGGCACCGGAATCAGGTTGAACACTGCAAGGCTGACGTTCATCAGCACCAGATAGCGCAGGAACATGGCAATGTAAATGGTAGCGTTATTGACCGGCGCCCAGTAGTACATTACCTTCCATGCCACCATGCCAAGGTAAGCTAGCACAAGGTTTGCCACCGGGCCTGCCAGTGCCGTAAGCGCCATGCCCCACTTGGGGTTTTTGAAGTTGCGGGGGTTGGTGGATACAGGCTTTGCCCAGCCCACGCCTGCAAACACCATGCACAGGGTGCCCAGCAGGTCAAAGTGCGCAAAGGGATTCAGTGAAAGACGCCCCTCGCGTTTGGCGGTGGCATCGCCCAGCAGCCATGCTGCCAGCGCATGGCCAGCCTCGTGGAACGGAATGGCCACCAGCGCCACCAGTGCGCGGATGATATAATAGGTTGCCTGTGTGGTCATGTAAATCTCCTGTCAAAACGAATTTCTTCTTTTATAATACTATTTTTTTGTGCCCTGCACAAGCCCCACAGCACCGGGAATGAAAAAAGCTGCAAGAAATTTTAAAAAAGGCTTGCTTTTTCTTTGTAACTCTGGTAAAATAGTCAAGCTGATTATTTTGATTCCATACTTCACTGTAGGAGGTGCAATTACCATGGCTAAGTGTGAATGCTGCGGCAAGGGTGTTACCTTTGGTATCAAGGTCTCTCACTCTCATCGCCGTTCCAACCGTACCTGGAAGCCGAATGTCCGTCGTGTCAAGGCGGTCGTGGAGGGCTCTCCCAAGTATGTCTACGCATGCTCCCGTTGCCTGCGCGCTGGCAAAGTTACCCGCGCTGTCTAATTTGGTGTATGTGGCCGGTCACTTTGTCGAGTGGCCGGCTTTTTTATTTGCCGCAAGGAGTGGAATAAAATGTCTTTGCCTGTTGATCCCATCATGCTGCTGAGCGTGGTGAACCTGAAACTGCGGGATCAGTATAAAGATCTCGATGCGCTGTGCGAGGATCTGGAGGCCGACAAGGCCGGTCTGTGCGCAAAGCTGCACGCTGTGGGCTACGATTACGACCCGCAGCGCAACCAGTTTATCTGATTATAGCTTCCAAATCCGGCACCGGTGCGCAACGACTGTGCCCGGGCCGGTGAATGATAAAATAAGGAGTGCTTGATTTATGATCCAGGGTACCTATTACAAAGAGTGGAGCACGGTTCTTGGCCGTGAGATGGAGTTTAAGGTGTACGGCCATGCCGGTGTGCCGGTGCTGGCACTGCCCGCCCGCGGCGGCCGTTTTTACGACTGGGAGAACAACGGAATGCCCGATGCCATTGCCCAGCTGCTGAACGAGGGCAAGGTGCAGCTGTTCTGCGCGGATGCCGTGGACGGCGAGGGTCTTTTGAATGGTGATCTGCCCCAGCGCCGCCGCGCCGAGCTGCAGGAAAAGTATTTCGTCTACCTGACCGCTGAGCTGGCTCCCCGCATTCTGACCCTGAACAACGCCAAAAAGGGCACCCGGATCTGGACTGCCGGTGTGGACTTGGGCGCTTACCACGCCGTCCACTGCCGCCTGCGCCGTCCCACCCTGTTTGCAGGTGCTGTGGGCATGGGCGGCATCTACGACCTGACCCGCTTCTGGGGCACCGACAGCGACGACATGGTGCTGCGCTGCTCTCCCCTTGCCTATCTGCAGGAAAGCGGCATTGCCAACAAGCTGGCATTGACCAAGGCAGAAGAGAACTGCCTGATCCTCTGTGCCGGTCAGGGCGCCTACGAGGGCGACGCACTGGACGATACGCAGGCACTGGCCGATCTGCTGAAGGATCAGGGAATGCCCGCACATCTGGAGGTCTGGGGCGGTGACGTTTCCCACGACTGGTACTGGTGGGGCAAGATGTGGAGCCTGTTTGCACCGCGCATTCTGGAAGTAAAGTAAGAGCTTACAACGAGGGAAAGCCTGCGGGGCTTCCCTCGTTTTTTATATACAGCGGTTTTGAATGGCCTCCGCGTGCGCTCTGGCCATGTTCAGCGGAATTTCATCTTTTAATTTATGGTCCAGAAACGCCTGCGGCGTTTCCGAACCATTTTTTGTCAGCTGTACTATTTATATTTCATTTCCTACTTGAATTGTCGGATATTATGTGCTATACTGCTGTTGCAAGAAAATATACCCCATGGGGGTTTATGAAAGGAGCGATTCCGATATGGAAGAGACCAAAAAGCACTGTTGCTGCTGCGTTGATACGCCGGAAGCGGACGCTGCGGCAGACACTGCTGTCCCCTGCTGCTGCCGCCACAAAGTGCGCAGCCCGGAGGAACACAAAGCTCTGCTCAACCGGCTGAACCGTATTGAAGGACAGGTGCGCGGCATCCGCGGGATGCTGGAAAAGGACGCCTACTGTGTGGACATTCTGGTACAGGTAGCCGCAGCCAATGCGGCGCTGAACAGCTTTTCCCGGGAATTGCTGGCACAGCACATCGGCAGCTGCGTGGCGGATGACCTGCGTGCCGGCAGTGACGAAAAGCTGGAGGAGCTGCTCCGGCTGCTGCCCAAACTGATGAAATGACCGCCCGCCGGGCAGACTGACCACAAGGAGAAACAACAATGGAACAATTCAACGTTACCGGCATGAGCTGCGCGGCCTGCTCTGCCCGGGTAGAAAAGGCCGTAAAGAGCGTGCCGGGCGTTACCGGCTGTTCGGTAAGCCTGCTGACCAACTCCATGGGCGTAGAAGGCACCGCTGAGGATGCTGCCATTATCCGTGCCGTAGAGCAGGCCGGTTACGGCGCAAGCCCCAAAAAAGCCGCCGCAGCGGCCAGCACCAGCGCAGAGCTGGATGCGCTTGCCGACCACGAAACACCCAAGCTAAAGCGGCGGCTTATCGCCTCGCTGGGCTTTTTGCTGGTACTGATGTACTTTTCCATGGGGCACATGATGTGGGGCTGGCCGCTACCCCGCTGGTTTGACGGCAACCACATTGCCATGGGACTGGTACAGCTGTTGCTGGCAGGCATCGTGATGGTGATCAACCAGAAGTTTTTCATCAACGGCTTCAAGGGGCTGGTGCACCGCTCCCCCAACATGGATACGCTGGTGGCTATGGGCTCGATGGCAAGCTTTGTGTGGAGCACCTACGCCCTGTTTGCCATGACCGATGCGCAGCTGCACGGCAACGAAGAACTTGTCATGCACTATATGATGGAGTTCTATTTTGAGTCTGCCGCCATGATTTTGACCCTTATCACCGTGGGCAAAATGCTGGAGGCACGCTCCAAGGGCAAGACCACCGATGCACTCAAGAGCCTGATGAAGCTTGCCCCCAAGACCGCTACCCTGCTGCGGGACGGCACCGAGGTGACCGTACCCATTGAGCAGGTACAGAAGGAGGACATCTTTGTGGTGCGCCCGGGCGAGAACATCCCGGTGGACGGCATTGTGCTGGAGGGCAGCAGTGCCGTGAACGAGAGCGCGCTGACCGGCGAGAGCATCCCGGTAGACAAGGCCGTGGGCGATAAGGTAAGCGCTGCCACCACTAATCAGTCCGGCTATCTGCAGTGCCGCGCCACCCGCGTGGGCGAGGACACCACGCTGGCGCAGATCATCCGCATGGTCAGCGATGCCGCTGCTACCAAGGCACCCATTGCAAAGATTGCAGATACCGTATCCGGCTTTTTTGTGCCTGCGGTCATCAGCATTGCAGTGGTCACCACCCTTGTCTGGCTGCTGCTGGGGCGGGATGTAGGCTACGCGCTGGCGCGGGGCATCTCGGTGCTGGTCATCAGCTGCCCCTGTGCGCTGGGTCTGGCAACGCCGGTAGCTATTATGGTGGGCAACGGCCTTGGTGCGAAGAACGGCATCCTGTTCAAGACCGCTGCGGCGCTAGAGGAGGCCGGGCGCACCCGCATCGTGGCGCTGGACAAGACCGGCACCATCACCTGCGGCGAGCCTACCGTCACCGACCTTCTGCCCGCTGAAGGCGTGACCGAGACCGAACTGCTCACGCTGGCAGCCGCGCTGGAGGGTCGCAGCGAGCACCCGCTGGCGCGGGCAGTGCTGGCCTATGCGGAGGAAAAGCAGCTGGAGCTGCCCTCTGTTACCGATTTTACTGCCCTGCCGGGCAACGGCCTTACCGCCAAGCTGGAGGGTAAGGAGATTTTTGGCGGCAACGCTGCTTTTATTGGCACAAAGGTCTCTATCCCCGCTGCGCTGCAAACGCAGGCTGCTGCACTGGCCGCTCAGGGTAAAACGCCCCTGTTCTTTGGCGGCGCAGGTCGTCTGCTGGGCGTTATCGCGGTAGCAGATACCATCAAGGAGGACAGCCCGCAGGCCATCCGGGAGCTGCGAAATATGGGTATCCGGGTTGTGATGCTGACCGGCGATAATCAGCGCACCGCCGAGGCCATTGGCCGACAGGCCGGGGTGGACGAGGTGATTGCCGGGGTGCTGCCCGAGGGCAAGGAGGCCGTCATCCGGCAGCTGCAAAAGTACGGCAAGGTAGCTATGGTGGGTGACGGTATCAACGACGCCCCTGCCCTGACCCGCGCTGACACCGGCATTGCCATTGGCGCAGGCACAGACGTAGCCATTGACGCCGCAGACGTAGTACTGATGAACTCCAAGCTGTCGGACGTGCCCGCCGCCATCCGGCTGAGCCGCGCTTCCCTGCGCAACATCCACGAAAACCTGTTCTGGGCGTTTATCTATAACATCATCGGCATTCCGCTGGCAGCCGGTGTGTTCATCCCCTTGGGGCTGACGCTGAACCCCATGTTCGGCGCAGCTGCCATGAGCCTTTCCAGCTTCTGCGTGGTGAGCAACGCCTTGCGGCTGAACCTGTTTGACCTGCACAGCGCAAAGCGTGACCACCCGCCCAAACACGTCCCTGCCCTGCCCGCTGCCCTTGTGCAGCCCGCAGCGGAGGAAGATACAACTCAAAAGGAGGAGACCGCTATGAAAAAGACCCTGACCGTAGAAGGCATGATGTGCCCCCACTGTGAAGCCCGCGTCAAGAAGGCGCTGGAGGCTCTGCCGCAGGTGGACGAGGCTGTTGTCAGCCATGAAGCCGGTACTGCCATCGTTACCCTGAACGCAGAGGTGGATGATGAAGTGCTGAAGAAAGCCGTGGAGGCACAGGATTACCCTGTTACCAGCATCCAGTAAAGGGTATCAGCCACCACAAAATGCAAGAGGCAGCTGCGCAAAAATCTGCGCAGCTGCCTCTTTTGTAGCGGGACGATTTGAATGCGCGCCGCATTCGCTTTGCGCATCTTCAGAGGAAAGATTCTTTTTTATTTTAGAGCACCGGAGCGTCTGCGGACGCTCCGGTGCTCCATTTTTCCCCAAAAGCCGTTGCCGCAATTAGAACGCAAAAAGCCCGCTGCAAGGCAGATTGTCCTTACAGCGGGCAGAATAGATAACCGGGGAACCCTTATCAGACTTCGGTGTTGAAGTAGCGCTTCAGCAGGCCCTCGAAGCCACGGCCGTGACGGGCTTCATCCTTTGCCATCTCGTGGACGGTATCGTGGATAGCGTCCAGATTCAGCGCCTTAGCCTTCTTTGCCAGATCCATCTTACCGGCGCAGGCACCGCACTCGGCCTCAGCACGCATCATCAGGTTCTTCTTGGTGCTGTCGGTCACGACCTCGCCCAGCAGCTCTGCAAAGCGGGATGCGTGGTCAGCCTCTTCGTAAGCATAGCGCTTGTAGGCCTCGGCGATCTCGGGGTAGCCCTCACGCTCTGCCACGCGAGCCATAGCCAGATACATACCGACCTCACTGCACTCGCCCTCGAAGTTTGCGCGCAGACCATCAACGATCTCCTGCGGCACGCCCTCTGCCTTGCCGATGCCAACAACATGCTCGGTGACGTAGGTGTTGCCGGTCTTTTCCACAAAAGCGGAAGCGGGAGCCTTGCAAACGGGGCACTGAGCGGGGATCTCACCCTCAGCGATATAACCACAAACGGTGCAAACGTATTTCTTCATAAGAATTTACCTCCATTCGATCTGTTAAAAATGATACAGGACGGAAACCACCCGCCTGTTGCTTCTATGCTGGGCAGCCGCGCTGCCGGGTATAGAAAGAGCCATGGAAGGGGGCTTTGTGTACTTCCCTTTCCATGGCTCTATTATAGCGAATAATTCCTAGTTAGTCAAGTATATTTTTAAGAATTATTCCTATTTATTAAAATCTGGCAGGATGCCCAAATTTCCTTATGGAAAACTGGACGCATTACCGGAATCAGACCTGCAGGTTGCCGCTGGTAGCAGCATCAGAACCGGCGGTAGCGTCAAACTCGTAGTCGTTGCCGGGCAGGATAGCGTTGAGCAGGATGCCTGCAATCGCAGCCACAGCCAGACCGGACAGGTTGATGGTGACGCTGCCAACGGTAAAGCCAACACCGCCCACAGAGTTGAAGCCCAGTGCGCACACCAGAATGACGGCGGCAACGATCAGGTTGCGGCTGTTGGTGAAGTCCACGCGGTTCTCCACCACGTTGCGCACACCGATAGCGGAGATCATTCCGTACAGCACAAAGCTGATACCGCCGATGATGCCGGTGGGGATGGTGTTGATGACGGCCTCAAACTTGGGGCTGAAGCTCAGGATGATAGCCAGCACAGCGGCAATGCGGATGACCAGCGGGTCGTAGATCTTGCTCAGTGCCAGCACACCGGTGTTCTCGCCGTAGGTGGTGTTGGCGGGGCCGCCCAGCAGACCGGCCATGGTGGTGGCCAGACCATCGCCCATCAGGGTGCGGTTCAGGCCGGGGTCATTGATATAGTTGTGGCCGACAGTAGCGCTGATAGCGGCAATATCGCCAACGTGCTCCATCATGGTAGCCAGTGCGATGGGGATAATGGTGAACAGAGCGCTGATGAACTCCGGGCTGCCGTCAATGGCGAACAGTCCCATAGCCTCCTTGTGCAGGGGGATGCCCAGCCAAGCGGCCTCGGAGATCTTCTGGAAGTCCACTGCGCCGGTGACCAGTGCCACAGCGTAGGAGACCAGCACACCGATGAGAATGGGCAGGATCTTGACCATACCCTTGCCCCAGATGTTGCACACGATGACAGTGCCCAGTGCCACAAAGGCCAGCAGCCAGTTGGACTGGCAGTTGGTGATAGCAGAGGGAGCAAGGATCAGACCGATGGAGATAATGATGGGGCCGGTGACCACCGGCGGGAAGAACTTCATGATGCGGCGGATGCCAAAGGTGGAGATCAGCAGGCTGGCCACCAGATAGACCAAACCCGAGAATGCAATGGCAGCGCAGGCATACGGCAGCATCTTAGTGTTGGCAACGGTCAAGTTGCCATCGGCATCAGCCAGCATGGGAGCCACGATGGAGAAGCCGCCCAGATACGCAAAGGAGGAGCCGAGGAATGCCGGGACCTTCTTTTTGGTGATGAGGTGGAACAGCAGCGTGCCCAGACCGGCACACAGCAGAGTGGTGGAAACGCTCAGGCCTGTGAGCAGCGGCACCAGAACCGTTGCGCCAAACATGGCAAACATATGCTGCACACCCAGAATAAACATTCTGCCGGTGCCCAACTTTTTGGCATCGTATACGCCCTTGGAGTAATCGATCTTTTCGCTCATAGAAAACCTCCTATACTGTTATTCCCAAAAAAAGAGGCATTGCCGTTGAAACAGCAGTGCCTCTGAATTTCAGGAACAAGACCTCCACACAAAAATGGGAAAGAAGCAGCTATGCAGTCGCTCGCGCTTGAACATTGTGCTCCTCCCCTTCTTTTTGTGTTCTTTCCAACAACCGGAACCGCTCCGGCAAGGCCACGGCAGCGCCGCAGCCTTTTTGTTAAGTATAGCAGATTTTGGGCTTTCCAGCAAGGTGTTGACAGCTTTTTCTTGCCTGTTACACTGCGCCGTGGGCTGCGGGGGTTGCGCTTTTGGACGGAATGCCCTATAATAGAGCCTGTTCTTATTTCCTACTATCATAATATGTTGATATAACAGGAGGCTCTATGCTCTATCTGGATTACTCTGCCAACACCCCCGTGGACGAGGCGGTGCTGCAATGCTTCTGCGAAGCCGAGCGGCGCTACCCGGGCAATGCCAATGCCCACCATCAGGCAGGCGCTGCCGCAAAGGCTGCTATAAACGAGGCGACCCGCAGCATTGCCCGCTGTCTGGGCGCACCGCCTGCGGGCATCATCTACACCTCCGGCGCAAGCGAAGCCAACAACCTTGCCGTAAAGGGGTTGGCAGCGCTGGGAGGTGCAGCAGGCAGGCACATCCTCTCTACCCCGCTGGAGCATTCATCTGTCAGCGGCAGTCTGAAGGCGCTGCAAAAGCAGGGGTACGAGGTGGAGCTGCTGGACATCCTGCCGGACGGCACGGTGGACCTCGCTGACCTGAAACAGCGGCTGCGCCCGGACACCGTTCTGGTTGCTGTGACCGCTGTGGACAGCGAGTTGGGTGTAGTACAGCCCATTGCAGAGATTGCAGAGCTTTTAAAGGCATACCCCAACTGCCATTTCCATGTGGACGCCACGCAGGCTGTGGGGAAAATTCCTGTGCAGTTTGAGGGCATGGACACCATGAGTCTGACAGCCCATAAGTTTTACGGGCTCAACGGCATCGGGGTGCTGGTAAAGCGGCTGGGGCTGGCACTGCCGTCCCTCATCCACGGCGGAGAGAGCACTACCCCCTACCGCAGCGGCACACCTACCGTAGCCCTTGCCTGCTCGCTGGCGCTGGCCTTGGAAAAGGCAACTGCGGAGCTGCCCGCCCGCGCCGCAACTGTGCGCAGCCTGAACGACCGACTGCGCACAGAGCTTTCCCGCTATCCAAAAGTGCGCATCAACAGCCCGGCAAACGCTGTGCCGCATATCCTGAACCTGAGCGTACAAGGTATAAAGGGTACCGTGTTCCAGCGGGAGCTGGACGCACGCGGGGTGTGCGTCTCAGTCAAATCCGCCTGTTCGTCCGATGGGTTGCCTTCCCGCGCAGTGCTAGCAGTCAGTCAAGACCGGTGCAACGCCCTTTCCTCTTGGCGCATCAGCCTGAGCCACCTTACCACAGAGGAGGAAGTGACCGCCTTTCTGCACGCCTTTGTAGACTGCTATAACACCCTGACCCGGTAAAGGAGCTGTGAAACAAAGCCGTTCGCAGCTGCCATAAACAAACAAAAAGACCTTCCCGCTCTCCGGAACGGGAAGGTCTTTATAAATTGCTAGTTAGCCTTGGAACTTACGTTCAAGGACAAAATCACTCAATGATCTTGCCAACAACGCCGGAACCAACGGTACGGCCACCCTCACGGATAGCGAAACGCAGGCCCTCTTCCATAGCAACGGGGGTCAGCAGCTCAACGTGCATCATGACGTTATCGCCGGGCATGCACATCTCGGTGCCTTCGGGCAGGGTGATGATGCCGGTCACGTCAGTGGTACGGAAGTAGAACTGAGGACGATAGTTGGAGAAGAAGGGAGTGTGACGGCCGCCTTCGTCCTTGGTCAGGACGTAGACCTGAGCCTCAAAGACGTTGTGGGGGTGCACAGTGCCGGGCTTAGCCAGAACCTGGCCACGCTCGATCTGGGTACGATCAACACCACGCAGCAGAGCGCCGATGTTATCGCCAGCCTCAGCGAAGTCCAGAGACTTACGGAACATCTCCAGACCGGTGATGGTGGTGTTCAGACGATCGGGCTTGATGCCGACGATCTCCATAGCGTCGCCAACCTTGGCGATACCACGCTCAACACGACCGGTAGCAACGGTACCACGGCCAGAAATGGTCATGACATCCTCGATGGGCATCAGGAAGGGCTTGTCCTCCTCACGATCCGGGTTGGGGATGTAGGAGTCAACAGCGTCCATCAGCTCCTTGATGCAAGCGTAAGCAGGATCCTCGGGATCGTTGGGAGCCTCCAGAGCCTTCAGAGCGGAACCACGAATGATCGGGGTGTCGTCGCCGGGGAAGTCGTACTCGGTCAGCAGCTCACGGATCTCCATCTCGACCAGATCCAGCAGCTCTTCGTCGTCGACCATATCGCACTTGTTCATGAACACAACGATATAGGGCACGCCGACCTGACGAGCCAGCAGGATGTGCTCACGGGTCTGGGGCATGGGACCATCGGTAGCAGCAACGACCAGAATAGCGCCGTCCATCTGAGCAGCACCGGTGATCATGTTCTTAACGTAGTCAGCATGGCCCGGGCAGTCAACGTGAGCGTAGTGGCGCTTCTCGGTCTGGTACTCAACGTGAGCGGAGTTGATCGTGATACCACGAGCACGCTCCTCAGGAGCCTTATCGATGTTAGCGTAGTCCATGAACTCTGCATCACCCTTCAGAGCCAGGTACTTGGTGATAGCAGCGGTCAGAGTGGTCTTGCCGTGGTCAACGTGACCGATGGTGCCGATGTTAACATGCGGCTTAGAACGGTCGAACTTTGCCTTTTCAGCCATTGGAATATCCTCCCTTAATTTAGGTTTTGATATTGGTTACAACAACCCTGCAAAATGCAGACATTGCACTGCAAGGCTATTCTACTAAATTTGCCCTGTAAAATCAAGTGCTTTTACAGGAAATTTTGCCGGAGTTACACTACCCCGGCAAAATTCTTATGCTTTTCAGCGCTTAGCCCTTGGTACGGCCAGCAATGATCTGGTCAGCAATGTTCTTGGGAACCGGCTCGTAGTGAGAGGGCTCCATAACATACTGGCCACGACCCTGAGTCTTGGAACGCAGGTCGGTAGCGTAGCCAAACATCTGAGCCAGAGGCACAAATGCGTTGACACGCTGGGTACCGGCCATAGCCTCCATGCCCTGAATCTGACCACGGCGGGCGTTCAGGTCACCGATAACATCGCCCAGATACTCATCGGGAACGATAACAGCAACCTTCATGATGGGCTCGGTGATGATGGGATCAGCCTTGCGCATAGCATCCTTGAATGCCATGGAACCTGCGATGGAGAAGGCCATTTCAGAGGAGTCGACCTCATGATAAGAACCATCCCACAGGGTGACCTTGACATCAACAACAGGATAGCCTGCCAGAACGCCGGACTTCATAGCACCCTGAATACCGTTGTCGATAGCAGGGATGTATTCCTTCGGGATAGCGCCGCCAACGATAGCGTTGACGAACTCGTAACCCTTGCCGGGCTCGTTGGGCTCGATCTTGATCTTAACGTGACCGTACTGGCCCTTACCACCGGACTGACGTGCGTACTTGGTCTCCTGGTTGGCCTCTTTGCGGATGGTCTCACGGTAAGCAACCTGGGGAGCACCCACGTTTGCCTCGACCTTAAACTCACGCAGCAGACGGTCAACAATGATCTCCAGATGCAGCTCGCCCATACCAGCAATGATGGTCTGGCCGGTCTCTTCATCGGTGTAGGTCTTGAAGGTCGGATCCTCTTCGGCCAGCTTTGCCAGCGCGATGCCCATCTTCTCGTTGCCAGCCTTGGTCTTGGGCTCAATTGCAACGCGGATAACGGGCTCGGGGAACTTCATGGACTCCAGAATGATGGGATGATTCTCATCGCACAGAGTATCACCAGTGGTGGTGTTCTTCAGACCAACAACAGCAGCGATATCACCTGCGTAGCAGCAGTCGATATCCTTGCGGTGATTGGAGTGCATCTGCAGGATGCGGCCCATACGCTCCTTGTTGTCCTTCACGGAATTGTAGACGGTAGTACCAGCCTCAACCTTACCGGAGTACACACGGAAGTATGCCAGCTTACCAACGAACGGGTCGGTAGCGATCTTGAAAGCCAAAGCTGCGAAGGGAGCGTCGTCAGAAGACGGACGGGTCTCCTCTTCCTCAGTCTCGGGATTCACGCCCTTGATGTCAGGGACATCGGTAGGAGCGGGCATATAGTCAACGATAGCGTCCAGCAGCTTCTGCACACCGCGGTTCTTGTAGGAAGAGCCGCAGACAACGGGAACCAGAGTATTTGCAATGGTTTCCTTGCGGATGGCCTTCTTCAGCTCCTCGCGGGTGATCTCCTCGCCCTCAAGGTACTTCTCCATCAGCTCTTCGTCGTTCTCGGCAACAGCCTCGACCAGAATGTTACGGTACTCTTCAGCCTGCTCGACCATATCCTCGGGGATGGGCTCGGTACGCATATCGTTGCCCATGTCGTCGTAGTAGACCTCAGCGTTCATATCGACCAAGTCAACGATACCGCGGAAGGTATCCTCCTGACCGATAGGCAGCTGGATGGCCACGCCGTTGGCGTGCAGACGATCATGCAGCATCTTGATGCAGCGGAAGAAGTCAGCACCCATGGTGTCCATCTTGTTGACGTACACCATACGGGGGACTTTGTATTCATCAGCCTGACGCCAAACGGTCTCAGACTGAGGCTCGACACCACCCTTTGCGGCCAGAACGGTCACAGAACCGTCCAGAACACGCAGAGAACGCTGAACCTCAACAGTGAAGTCCACGTGGCCCGGAGTGTCGATAATGTTGATGCGGTGACGATTCTTCTTGAACGCGACCGGATCCTTCTGGGTCTCAGAGTGAGACCAGTAGCAGGTGGTAGCAGCGGAAGTGATGGTGATACCACGCTCCTGCTCCTGAACCATCCAGTCCATCGTGGCACCGCCATCGTGGACCTCACCGATCTTATGGTTGATACCGGTGTAGTACAGGATACGCTCGGTAGTGGTCGTCTTGCCGGCATCGATATGAGCCATAATGCCGATATTTCTCGTCATCTGAAGAGAAACTTCTCTGGGTGTAGCCATGAAATTAACCTCCTACAGAACAGATCAATAACGGAAATGTGCGAAAGCCTTGTTAGCTTCTGCCATCTTGTGAGTGTCCTCACGCTTCTTCACGGCGTTACCAGTGTTGTTGGCAGCATCCATGATCTCAGCAGCCAGACGCTGTGCCATGGTCTTCTCACCACGGGTGCGGCTGTAGGCAGTCAGCCAGCGCAGACCCAGAGTCTCGCGGCGAGCGGGGCTGACCTCCAGGGGAACCTGGTAGTTAGCGCCACCAACACGGCGGGTCTTGCACTCGAGGCTGGGCATGATGTTCTCCATCGCCTTCTCGAAAGTCTCCAGAGGATCGTTGCCGGTCTTTTCCTGAATCATGGAGAAAGCTTCGTAAACGATCTTCTGAGCGACGCCCTTCTTGCCATCCAGCATGACGCTGTTGACCAAGCGGGTGACCATCTTGGAATTGTAAATAGGATCAGCTAAGACATCGCGCTTAGCAATGTTACCTCTTCTAGGCATCTTTCTTCCCTCCTTCACAGAATGATATCATCGGTACTCGAAAGTAATAAAACTCCCGTTGTGTCACAAAGAGCTGACCTTACATAAACCGTTACCCTCCGCTTTTAAGCGGACTTGTTATTTATATAAAGGAAAGCCGTTTATGGCGGTTGTCCTCAATTACTTCTTTGCAGCACCGGCCTTAGGACGCTTTGCGCCGTACTTGGAGCGGGCCTGATTACGGCCTGCCACACCCTGAGTATCCAGGGTACCACGGATGATGTGGTAACGCACACCGGGCAGGTCCTTAACACGGCCGCCACGGATCAGCACGACGGAGTGCTCCTGCAGGTTATGGCCGATACCGGGAATGTAAGAGGTGACCTCGATACCATTCGTGAGGCGGACACGAGCAACCTTACGCAGAGCAGAGTTAGGCTTCTTGGGGGTCATGGTACGAACTGCAGTGCAGACACCACGCTTCTGGGGGCTGCTCAGATCAGAGTACTGCTTCTTCTGAGAGTTATAAGTCTTCTGCAGAGCGGGAGCGGTGCTCTTGGTAGTCAGGACCTCACGGCCTTTGCGTACAAGCTGGTTAAAAGTAGGCATTTTGTTTCTCCTTTCTTAATGATGAACATCGGAAGATTTTCCGACTTTTTTGCCGCACTATCCCCATGAGGGACGCGCAACAGTTATATAATACCCGCTTTGCGGCCGGATGTCAACAGTTTTTGCAAATTTTTTTGTATTTATTCCAGATTTTTTCTTTCAGACAGTTTTTGGCAGAAAAAGTGCCTTTTCCATCCCCTGCTGCGCTGCCTTTGGCACGCAAAAACCGCCCCGCAGGCTTTCGCCCACGGAGCGGTTTTGTTTAACGGATCAGATCCTGACAGATGCCGCGCTTACTGTGCGGAGGCAGCCAGCTCGGCTGCGATCTCGGCATCGCGCTCAGCCTCACGGTTCTTCAGATCCTCACGCACCTCCGGCAGACCGGTACCGGCGGGGATCAGCTTACCGATGATGACGTTCTCCTTCAGACCGGACAGCGGGTCGACCTTACCCTTGATGGCGGCCTCGGTCAACACGCGGGTGGTCTCCTGGAAGGATGCAGCGGACAGGAAGGAGTCGTTGGCCAGAGCAGCCTTGGTGATGCCCAGCAGCACCTGCTGGTACTCCACCAGCTTCAGACCCTCTTCGCCTGCATCAATGCGCTTCTGCAGATCGGCATTGATGTTCTCCACCTCCAGACGGCTTGCCAGAGCACCGCCGATCAGGTTGGAGGAGCCGGAGTCGGTCACGCGCACCTTGCGGCACATCTGACGGACGATGACTTCGATATGCTTATCGTTGATCTCAACGCCCTGCAGACGGTAGACCTTCTGGACCTCGTTGATCAGGTAGTTCTGCACGTCCTCCAGACCCTTGATGGCCAGAATATCCTGCGGGTACAGCACGCCCTCGCGGGTGATGATGTCGCCCTTCTCCACACGGTCGCCGGGCATCACGCGGGAATGCTGGGTGAACGGGATGGAGTAGCTCTTGACTTCCTCTGCACCGTTCTCGTCCTTGCCGGTGACCTTGATGACCACGTTCTTCTTGGTGTCGTCCTGAGAGACCACACCGGAGATCTCGCTCATGATGGCCATGCTCTTGGGACGGCGGCTCTCGAACAGCTCCTCAACACGGGGCAGACCCTGTGTAATATCCTCGGCAGATGCGATACCGCCGGTATGGAAAGTACGCATGGTCAGCTGAGTACCGGGCTCGCCGATGGACTCTGCGGCGATAACACCGACAGACTCGCCCAGACGGACCGGCTCGCCGTTGGCCATATCGGAACCGTAGCAGCGTGCGCAGACGCCGGTCTTTGCACGGCAGGTCAGCAGGCTGCGGATTTTCAGACGGGTGATACCGGCTGCCTCGATCTCGTTGGCATCGTACAGGTCGATCATCTTGCCCTCGGGCACGATGACCTTGCCGGTGATGGGATTGACCACATCGCCCACGGCAAAACGGCCGATCAGACGCTCGCGGAAGCTCTCGATCTTCTCCTTGCCCTCGTGGATCTCAGAGACCCACAGGCCATCGGTGGTGCCGCAGTCGATCTCGCGGACGATGACGTCCTGAGAAACATCGACCATGCGGCGGGTCAGGTAACCGGAGTCGGCAGTACGCAGAGCGGTATCAGCCAGACCCTTACGAGCACCACGGGCAGAAACGAAATATTCCAGAATGTTCAAACCCTCGCGGTAGTTTGCACGAATGGGCATCTCGATGGTGTGACCGGCGGTGTTTGCCAGCAGGCCGCGCATACCGGCCAGCTGCTTGATCTGGTTCATAGAACCACGAGCACCGGAGTCTGCCATCATATAGATCTCGTTGTCCTTGGGCAGGTTGTCTGCCAGAGCCTTGGAGACCTTATCGGTGGTCTTCTGCCAGATATCGATGGTCTTGTTGTAACGCTCGTTATCCGAGATCAGACCACGGTTGAACAGCTTGCCGACCTTGGCGATTTCCTTATCGGCCTCGGCGATCAGCTCCTGCTTCTGGGGCGGGATCACAGCGTCGCACACAGCCACGGAGATAGCAGACAGGGTGGAGTACTTATAGCCCTGTGCCTTGATGGCATCCAGCATCTTAGCGCACTTGCGGGTGCCGTTGCGGGTCATGCAGCGGGAGATGATCTCGGGCAGGGTCTTTTTGGTCACGCGGAAGCTGACCTCGTACTCCAGCCAGTGCTCGGGATCGGTACGATCCACATAGCCCAAGTTCTGGGGAATGGGATTGTTGAAGATGATGCGGCCGGCGGTGGCATCCACCAGACCGGTGCGCTCCACGCCGTCAATGGTCATGGTGCGGCGCACCTTGATGGGTGCGTGCAGGGTGATGACGTGCTCGGCGTAAGCCATCAGAGCCTCGTTCTCATCACGGAACACCTTGCCTGCGCCCTCGTCGTTCTCGCGGACGGTGGTCAGGTAGTAGCTGCCCAGGATCATATCCTGCGTAGGCACGGTAACAGGTGCGCCGTCAGAGGGCTTCAGCAGGTTGCCGGAAGCCAGCATCAGCATCTTAGCCTCACGGCAGGCATCCTCACTCAGAGGCAGATGGACTGCCATCTGGTCGCCGTCGAAGTCGGCGTTGAATGCGGTACAGGCCAGCGGGTGCAGCTTGACGGCACGGCCTTCCACCAGCACGGGGTTAAAGGCCTGAATGCCCAGACGGTGCAGGGTAGGTGCACGGTTCAGCAGCACGGGGTGACCCTTGATGACGGTCTCGAGGCTGTCCCAGACCTCGGGCTTTGCGCGCTCGACCATCTTGCGGGCGGACTTGATGTTGTTGGCAATGCCCTTCTCCACCAGATCCTTCATGACAAAGGGCTTGAACAGCTCCAGAGCCATCTCCTTGGGCAGACCGCACTGATCCATCTTCAGCTCAGGGCCGACGACGATAACGGAACGGCCGGAGTAGTCAACAC
>ENA-OXEZ01000161-OXEZ01000161.1-human-gut-metagenome-genome-assembly--contig:-NODE-161-length-18030-cov-11.0413_pt1 | contig 18030 bp, 24 predicted proteins | sample MGYA00249834_ERZ652262 | MGnify/ENA primary metagenome ERZ652262 (study PRJEB26925, sample SAMN05826728) | human gut metagenome | biome: ENVO:2100002; feature: ENVO:00000062; material: ENVO:00002003... | reverse complement strand
ATACGATATTACTACGCGTCTCGTGGGCTCGGAGATGTGTATAAGAGACAGGGTAGGTGGTATGGTGCCGGAATTGCTTGGGCTTGGGCTCCCGTTTGTACCGGTTGACCCAGTGCCGCGCCATGGCCGGGCTGTTGAAGGTTTTGAAGGAAAAGCTGAAGGGGCCACCGCGGAGAACAGACTGCTCCACGTTTCGGATCTCCTCCGGGCCATCAAACTGATCAAATTCTTCAAAGTGCAGCACACCGAAATAACCAAACGGCACCGCAATGGATTTCAGCTTGTCGGGGTCATCCAGACCGTAAAATTGGATCGTCTGCCCGGTGGGAATATAGGTCAGGGTGTATGGCTTTTTGTTTTGCTTCCACAAGTGCCGGATCCCCATGCGATCAATGACGCGGTTATATTCCGGCCAGACGCTGGTGGCAATGGTGTTGCCGACTTTACGCAGCACTACCGCGTGAATGTTCGGGGTGCGCATGACCAGCAGCACCACCTCCGTAGCAGCAAAGGTAGACTTGAACGAGCCACGCCCGCCATCGCCCAGATACTCGTTATACTCCCCAGACCAGATTGCCGTGTGAGCGGCGTAATACTCAGGGATGATCAGATCACTTAGCTTCAGCTGCTTCGGCGCCAGCAGGTTCTGCTGCGGGCGGGGCCGTCTTTGGGATGTCATCCACGAACACCACCTTCCCGTCATACCCACGCAGCTCTGGGTGCTCGCTCCATTGCTCGGGTGCTCGATTTTTTAGAAAAAAGCACATCGCACCCAGATCACCGGACAGTGCTTTCTTGTACAGCGCGTCCTCCACGGCAGCAACGGCAACCTCCTTGCCGTTTGCAACCGCCTGCGCAATTGATTTGTTTTCGGTACACCAGCGCCGAAACGTGCGCACAGGCACGTCAATGGCCGCGCAGATCTCGGCCTGCGTCAGTCCCTGCATGGCAAGCCGCTGCAAGCGCAGCAGCCCGGCGGGAGTGTCCCATTTGCTTATTTTAGACTTGCGGGCCAACAGATCACCTCCGAAATAAAAACGGCACGCACTGGCCTGCTGTGGGCCATGCGGGAGGAGGTGGCCCGCGTGCGTGCCGTTTTGGCTAAGATGCACCGGGAGCGGAAAGGAGTAGGAAAAACGCCCCCGGCGGGATAGCAAAAAGAAAAGCTATCTCCGGTGAGCATACCAGAGATAGCTTTCAGAAAACGAACGGTTTTACTTTTTCTTCTTCGGAGCTGCCTTTTTGGCGGCAGTGCGGGTGCTGGCCTGCCCGGTGGCAAAGTTCAGCTTCTTGGGCTTGTCGGATCCGGTGCCCATAGCGGCGTACATGAACATAGGCTTCACCTCGCCGTTGTTCTTCATCACCACCATGCCGTCCCCGATGCCGCCCGCCTTGGGAGCAAAGAACCAAGCGTCCCCGTAGTCAAGGCACACAGCGGTTTTGGGATCACGGGCAAGAGCTTTCTTTTTGGCGTCTGCATAGTTTACGGCCATTGTAAAATCCTCCTAGATCAGTGCTTGCTGGGCTGTACAAAGATGCCCACTTTGTTGGGATCGGGCTGCATATTGTCAATGCGCATCAGGTGCGTCTGGGACATGGTGACGTGTCTTGACATGGCTTTTAGATAGCCGGTGGACGGTTTCTGCCAGTTATACGCCTGCGGCTCAACAAAAAGGGTCTGACCGTTCCGGCGCTCCGCAATAAAAACGTGTCCACACCTGCCGCCCTTATAGGTGATCTGCACTACTGCGCGGGCGCCCTCGCCCCAAGATGCCATCTGCTTCTCTACGGCTTTCTGCGTGGGGGTGCTTACCAGTGACGCAGACGAACCACCCTGCATGAAGGTGGTCCACCCGCGGTTGTATGCGGGGTCGGTCATGCTCCGCGTTCTGGGCTTTGCTTCCACGTCATAGCCGCGGCGGCGCATCTCATACGCCCAGATGCAGCGCTGGCAGTTTGTCTGGTACTCTTCGCCCTTTGCGTAGTTCGGGTTTGCGTCCCGGGCAGCGGGGTCAACTTCCATCGGCTGTCCGCGCACACCGGCGTAGCGGCTCAAAGGGTCGTTGGGATCCGGCAGGATGCTGGGCTGCTTAGGGACAAGCGGATTGATGACGGCCGGCAGAAAACGCTGCCCGCCGCCCTTCTTGGAGGAGGAACTGCTGGACTTTGGCATGATGATCTCACTTTCACTATATCATTTTCGGATGCGCTTTTCAATGCTTGCACTGAAGGGCGGGATATGGATCAGCGGCCCGGCGTACACCTCCCGGAGCCATTCCGGCGCTGCGCCGTACCACAGCAGCTGACTGGGGTGCAGGGTATTCAGAACGTACTCCACCTCTTCCCGCAGCTGACTGACCCGGTGCTTTTTGTTCATGTCGCTGACGCTTGACATACAGATCGGCGCGTTGGCGGGGATCCCGTCCAGCGCCCATGCTGCCAGATCCTCCCGGTAGATCACATAGGGCACAACGCGGATCCCGCATTCCTGCCAGTACGCCGCGCACCACATTTTGCGGTAATGGTTGTAGAGGTTCAGCGCGCCCGGCCAGTCCCCGTACTGTGAGAAGTCCGGGGCGATCACATAGTCAAACCGAGACAGCAGATCCAGATACCTGTCCGGGGACGCCCAGACCCGTTCAAACTGGTAATCGTCCAGAAAGAAGTGCAGCCCCTTCCCGGCGGGTGCTGTCTCGGTGAGTGCGTAATTGAACCCCTCCCACACAATACCATCCGGCACGGGCTCCACAGGTGCCATTGCCGGGATGCCGTAGGGGCTGGCGCTGTCGAACACAGAGATCTGGGTGTTCTGCCAGCTGCGTTCTGCCTTGTATGGCCGGTCACGTTCCAGCGGATCCTCCTCGGCCTCGGGCTCCGATTCTTCGGGCTGCAGCGGGGTCAACAGATCCACCGGCAAACCAAACTTTGCGGGGTCAAAGGTCAGCTGTGCCAGCTCTGCAGACAGCACCGGCAGATCCCACTCGGCCACCTCGCTGGTGCTGTTGTCCGCGATACGCAGTTCTTTGGCCTGCTCCGGGGTCAGCTCTGCAGCCACGATCACAGGCACGGTGGACAGCCGCAGCCGCTTTGCTGCCTTGTACCGGGTATGCCCGGCGATAATCACGCCGTCCCTGTCTACGATGATCGGGCTCTGAAAACCATACTCCCGGATGCTGTTGGCTACCGCGGTCACCGCCTTGTCGTTTTTCCGCGGATTCTTCTGGTATGGCTTAATGTCAGCCAGTTTACGATATTCAAGCGCATGGTCTGCGCAGCGCATAGAAAAACACCTCCCGCGGTAATCTATTTTCAAGACTACCGCAAGAGGTGCTTCCGAAACGAACAGGTTATAACTGCGCGATCACCCGGGTTGCCATCATGCGCACGCTGTCCGGGGTGTTGCCGCCACCGATCATGCAGGCCACCTTTGCCCAGCTGACCTTACCGGCACCCAGAAACGCGATCTCCAGCACACGCAGGGTAAGCGGATCCTGTACCCGCGAAATGTACGCCCGGCGCTCCGCTCTGGAAAGCCGCCGGAAAGCCCGAATACTCATAGATTAGCCCCTTTCTTTGATATACGACTTCAGCGCCTGCATTAAGGCGTTCTGGTTGCGGTCTTTGCTGTTCAATGCTTTTACTACCAGCTCATCCACGCCGTGCTTCACGATCAGCCGGTGCACGATCACGCTCTGCTTCTGCCCCTGCCGGTAAAGCCGGGCTTCGCCCTGTGCGTACAGCTCCAAACTCCACGGCATACTGTACCAGATCAGGTGGTGCCCGCCCTGCTGCAGGTTCAGGCCGTAGGCACAAGAGGCAGGCTGCGCCAGCAGCACATCAATCTCCCCGGCGTTCCACGCTGCCGCGTCCCTGTTATCACGCAGCACAGCCACGCGCAGGCCGCTGTGGTGGTGTTTCAGGGTCTCCAGAAGCTGCTCCTCGTCAAAGCGGAAATGGTAAAATACAAGGGCTTTCTGCCCGTCCAGCTGGTCGATCAGCTCGTCAAAGGCGTCCAGCTTGCAGCGGTGGATCTGGTGCATCTGGCCGTCATCATCGTACAAGCTGCCATTGCACAGCTGCAGCAGCTTGTTGGTCAGGGACGCCGCCTGCTGGGCAGTAATGGCTTCGCCGTCCACCTGCAGCAGGCACTTCTTCTCCATGGTTTTATAAGCCGCAGCGGCCTTTGCATCCAGCACAACGGGCACGTCCTCCACGATCTTTTCCGGCAGCTCCAGCAGATCGGCTGCTTTGAAACTCAGCACCAGATCAGAGATCTTGCGCCGGATCGCATCGCCCGCCCCGTCCTTGGCTTCCCAGCTGTATTCTGTGGGCCAGAAATAGGCCTGCCGGTAGTGCGTGATGTACTTGCCCAGCCGCTCCCCCTGATCCAGCAGATAGATCTGCGCCCAGAGGTCCAGCAGGTTGTTGGGCGCCGGGGTGCCGGTCAGTTCCACCACCTTGGCGATCTTCGGGCGCACAGCCTTCAGCGCCTTAAACCGCTGGGCGGCATGGTTCTTGAAACTGGACGCTTCATCCAGCACCACCATGTCAAAAGGCCAGTGTCTGCCGTAGTGTCTCACCAGCCAGTAACAGTTTTCGCGGTTGATGATATACACATCTGCCGGGGTGTTCAGGGCTGCAATGCGCTGTGCCTCGGTGCCCAGCACAGTGGAGATCCGCAGGTGCTGGAGGTGATCCCACTTCTGCGCCTCGTCCTGCCATGTAGCTTCTGCCACCTTCTTTGGCGCCACAACCAGCACGCGCCGGATCTCGGCAGCATCGTAGATCAGGGTATCAATGGCGGTCAGGGTAACTACGGTTTTGCCCAGACCCATCTCCATCCACAGCCCAACACTGGGCTTGTCAATGATCGCGTCAATAGCCGCTCGCTGATACAGGTGCGGCGTGAAATGCTGCATAAGGTTTGACCTCCTCTTTTTTTTATGGCGTGGGTCAGTCAAGGCTCTCTTGATCGGCCCACGGATCGTCCCACCAGTCATCATCCCGGTCATCTGAATAAGATGTTACCCGGCCAAGGCTTTCCGTGCTCAGCTGAGACGCAAGCTGCGCTGCCTGCTCGACTGTGCTGATCTCGCAGCAAGAAAAACCCAGCCCTGCCAGCTTTTCCCGCCACCACTCCTGCAGCCCGCCTGCTTTGACCTTTGCCCCGGGGCGCTTCAGTTCCACAAAAGCAATGACACCGCCGGGAAAGAGGATCATCCGATCCGGCACGCCCGTGTGTCCGGGGCATACCCACTTTAGGCACAGCCCGCCTTCGTCCTCCACGGCCTTCCGCAGGGCTGCTTCTACCGTTTTCTCTCGCATTTTGTACTCCTTTACTCGATCCGGCTGTCAACCAAACCCGAAAATTTGAAGTTGACGGGAAAAATGCAGCAGTGGAGCCACTTTTCCGGCATCTGTCAACGTTGTCAACCAAAATGTCTTATATACCCTCGCGGGCACAAGCATACAAGCGTGTGCGCCTTATGCGTGCGCTTGTTTTCTTCTTTTCTACTTCTTCTAGTAGATTTTATAGTTGACAATGTTGACAGAACCGGAAAAACGGCTTGATTGCTTGCTTTTCAGCGTCAACTAATTTGTCAACCAAACAAAAACGCCCGGTTGACAACGTTGACAGATTGCTTGTTTTCTTCGGTTCTTGGGGAAATTTCGCTTTTTGCGTTGACACGGTTGACAGCCGCTTATTTCAGCAACGCCTCGCTCTCACAAAGCGCCCGGCAGACGGTGCACTTCGTCAGCGGCTTATCTAACCAGAGGTTAAAAAGATCGCATTTCGGTGCATTCCATTCAGGCGGTGCTTTGCGCCCGTGCGTGCGGTTCCGTACTTTGTAGAACCGGCACAGCTGATAGTAACCCTCTGAATCTTCGGGAAATGCACAGCCCTGTTCCGGCACTAAAACCGGCGCGTGGATTATGATGCCCGGTGTTAGGTCTGTCATATTTACTACTCCTCTCTAACCCATACCCGCTGCGTACCATAGGGGCCGCAGCGGCGGCTGTTCTTCAGGTTTACCCATCCGGGGATATTTGCCAGCACCGCGGAAATGCGCTTGGACTGCTGCCGGTCAAGTTCCCTGCCGGTGCGGTCGATGCACTCCCGCCAGATCTCGTTGACGCATACGCTGGTGCGCTGCACCGTGTTTTCCGCGTTCTGACCGGAGGTCTCCCAGTAGCAGATCCGCTGGTCAATATCGCGCTTCATCCAGTCTGCGGGCACCGGGCGGTTCAAGAAGTCCTCGATTTGACCCCCCCACGGGTCGCGCTCCATGTGCGCCTGCTGCTCTGCCACGGCAGCCGCCAGCAGGTCATCCCGCAGAATCAGTTCCTCACCCTGCTGGTAACGTGCAACGGCTTCAGCCCAGATCTGATCTACCTCTGCAGGGGTCAGATCGTCATGCACCAGCTTCGTCCGGCGCTCAAAACTGCAATCTATGGGCCAGTAACGGCGGTTTCCGGTGGCGTCCCGCAGGAAGTCGGTGCTGTTGGAGGTGCCGAAAAACACACAACGGCGGGGATACTGCACCGTTCTTCGGCCATAAGCCGCCCGGTATCTGTCCTCGGTCTGGCTCAGAAATTGCTTGGCGGCTTCGCTCTCAGAGCGGGAAAAAGCGGTCATCTCGCCCAGCTCTACGATCCAGACGCCGCGCAGATTTTCGCGCGCTTCCTTGCCGTCAAAGCTGGTGATCGAATCATTGAACCAGTCCCGCCCCAGACGGGAGAGCAGCAGGCTTTTGCCGATGCCCTGCTTGCCGCTCAGAATGCAGATCTGGTCAAACTTGCACCCCGGACGGAAGCAACGCGCCACGGCAGCCACCAGCATTTTGCGGGTGACGGCGCGGGTGTAGCTGTTGTCCTCGGCGCCCAGATAGTCGATGAACAGCGTATCCAGCCGCTCCTTGCCGTCCCACTTCAGCCCGGACAGATAGCTGCGCACCGGATCCTTGGCGTGGCGGCTGCCGGTCAGGGCTACCGCGTCCGCTGCCTTGGCGGTGCCGCTGAAGTGATAGACTGTCTCCAGATACCAGCGCACACCAGCATCATCCTCGTCAGCCCAGTCCCGTTCACCGTCACGCCCCGGCCACGGGAATGGCCCCGCGCACCGCAGACGGTCTGCAAAGGTGTCCTGCCAGATCTTGCCCTTCAGCACCGGGTCGTTCTCAAGGATCACCCACGCGTTTTGCGTGGTGCAGGCCAGCGCACCCTTCTGGGTGCGGATCAGCTGCTTCTGCCAGTCCTCGGCACCGTCTGCGGCCTTCTCCGGCTTCTGCTGGGGGTCATCCTCTACCAGGGAGAACCCGGATAGCGCGTTTTTAACCGTCTCGTCCCGCAGCCGCGCCGCGGTCGGGCCGTCACTCTCGGCCAGCGTGCGCATCTGCTGCCAGCTGGGCAGGGAGGCTGTGGGGGTGCCGGGGGTCACGTCTGTATCGAGATCTCCGAAGCGGTGGATGCGCACCAGATCCCACGCGTTCAGCAGCTTGCCCCCGGCGGGGTCAGTACTGTGGTGGCTATAGATAAAGTGGTCGTCATCGTACAGCACAGCGCCCGCGGTGGTACTGCCCAGTGCATAGGTCAGACGCCCGGGGCCAGCATCCACATAGACGCCCGGCAAAAACTTCTCGATCGCTGCCGGAATGTCGTATTCCCGGCAGAAAGCGCCCACGGCGCCGCCTTTGGCTGTGGGGTCGGCCTGCTTGCCGCCGGGCAGCGTAACCGTCTCAGAGGGGCAGGTGGGCCACTGCCGCACGTCATGCCAGTCCAGATAGGCGTCCAGCAGATCCGACACGGCAATGCGCTCACCGTCCGGGGTGTACTCGCACACCCACTTGCTGTCTGCGCTGCGGCTGGGCCAGTACATCAGGCGCTCGTTTTCAAAGGTGGTGCGGTCAAAGACCACCATTTCAGGATCCAGCATCTGCGCCAGCATCCGGGCGCAGGGCTGGTACTCCTCCGGCTGCATCACGCGATCCGTAGGGAAGATTGCCCGCAGCCGGGGGTGCTCCGGGTCGTGCTTCCGTGTGGAGTAGACAGCTGCCGTGCCCATGGCCTTAATGGCAGCCACCCACTGCTCAGTGCTGCCGGGTGCACAGTTGTCCATATCCAGCGTGATCAGGCTGCGCCCGGTGCAGCAGCCGCGGCGGCGCAGGCCGTCCCGCAGGCTGCCACCCACAAAGCCGCCCACGTCCTTGCGCTTGTCCTGTTCAGCCTTGGGCAGTGCCATGTATTCCGCGTGGGTCTCGGCGCCACAGTTGCGATCCATCCGGGTTGAGAGGGTAGCGGTAAAGCCTTTCCAGCTCAGTTCATGCAGTTCCCACTCGGTTTCTGCCCGGCTGCCGCCCACGCATAGCATAATCGGTGTAGCGCTCATTTGTCTTTGTCCTCCTTCAACGGGCCATATTTGAACGTCTGCCCCATCCAGTGTGCCAGTGCGTCAACCTGTGTCCGTCCACGCGCACCCAGCCGCCCGCAGCGGGTACAGCCCACAGAGTACCCACCATCATTGCCGTACTTGCTCTTGCGGTAGCGGATCAGCCACACGGCGCCGTGTGGACGCTTTTCCGGGTCGTAGGTTTCAGCACCGCAGATGCAGCGGGCTTTTTCGTCCAGAATGGGCAGGCGATTGTCTTTCTTCTGGGTCATCTTACAGTTTCCCTCCAGTCCTTTGACGGGATCACATGGACTTCCAGCCGGCGCAGAATGCGCATGGCCTTGTCCACGCCCTTGGCCTCGTTGTAGCGCTTGGCAGCCATCAGGGCGTCATATTCCGTTTGCAGGCGCCGCAGGCTGCTGTCGAGGGAGACAGCATACACGGCAGCGCCCTCCAGAATGATGGAATTTTTTTTGTTGTGCTCATGGCCTTAGTCCTTCGTGAAAAAGTCACCGTACCAGCCTGCCGCGTTCAGGGGCAGACCCTGCGCCCAAGGGGGTACAATGCTCATAATGTCGATAACGTTCTGCAGCGCCCACTCTGTATCTGCGGTACGCCGGGAAGGGTGCTCAATCACCACTTCGTCATGGACATGGAACACCACCCGGTAGTTCGCCCGGCGCAGGTTGTCCAGTGCAAAGGCCAGACAGTCACGGCCTACGGCTTGGGTCAAGTTCTCGGTCAGCTTGCCGCCGTAAGTCTCGGATTCAGACCAGTGGCCGTAGTCCCACTCTTTGTAGGTGATCCGGTCATCCTCGGTGGTGCCGGGATCTGCGTAGAACAGCTTGCGCCCGCTGGGCAGCTGCATGGTCAGGAACGGAAAAGGACACTCCGGGGTCATCTCCTTGCGGAAATACACACCCTCCCGCGGGCAGGTGGTTCTGCCGGTGCGGATCGTCCGCACAGCGGCCTGCTGCATCCGGCGCCACAAGGCGCAGATCTTCGGGTTTTGTCCCCGCCAGCGGTTTACGATATCCTGCAGCCCGGCATCGTCCAGACCCAGCTGATCGCCGCCCATGCGCTTCATGGCACCCACGCCGCCCTGATAGCCTAGCGCCAGCGTTGCCACCTTGCCGCGCTGGCGGTACTTGTAGTTCGGGTTGCCTTTGACGATGCTTTCAAACGGCACGCCGAAAATACGGGCTGCGGTGGCCTCGTAAATCTTGCCGGTGGTGCGGAAAACATCCAGCACCCAGTCCTCCCCGGCCAGCCAAGCGATCAGCCGCGCCTCGATCGCGGAAAAGTCCGCATCAATGAAGGTGTATCCCTTGCCGGGTACCAGCGCCGTGCGGATCATCTGACTTAGCGTGTCGTTGACGTTACCGGTCAGCAGCTCGATGCTGTACGCATCGTGTAGCTTAATGATCCTGCGCCAGTCCTCTTGGTGGTCAAGGTATGTACGGGGCAGGTTCTGCACCTGCAGCAGCCTGCCAGCCCAGCGCCCGGTGCGGGATGCACCGTAGAACTGCAGGGTGCCGCGCACCCGATCATCCGGGCCCGCACAGGCGGCAATGGTGTCGTACTTGGTGCAGCTGGTTTTGCCCATCTGCTGACGCAGCTCCAGCACCCGCCGGGCATCTGCCGGAAGATCCCCGGCCAGAGCGTGCGCCACGGCGTCCTTAGTCAGCCCCGGCAGATCAACGCCGCGGTTATGCAACCAGCCCAGCAGCTGATCCCGGCTGTTCGGGTTCGCCAGCCCGGTCAGGGTCGTGCACTCAGCGGTCTGCTCCTTCTCAACCTGTGCGGCGCAGCTTAGTGCACCGTTCACAAGATCCATATCCACTGCCACGCCCATGGCGTTCATTTCCACGTCATCCCGCCACTGCTGCATCAAAGCCTCTGGCACCGGCCAGTGCGCAAGGCGCCGGTCATTGGCGCGCTCTGCGATCACGTCCATGCCGTTGTACTTTTCGAACAGCTTCCACTTGGCAGGGTCGTGCGCCGGCAGGTTGCGGGTGCGCCCGCCGTTGCGCTTTGTGGGCTTGCAGGGCTTGCAGAAGTAGCCGATCAGGGCTTTACCTTCCTTCATTTTCAGCGCATCCTCCGGTTGCTGCAGCACCTTGCCCAGCGCGCCCAGTTGGGCAGGCAGGCCGCAGTACAGTGCATGGATCATGCTGCACTCCCACTGCTGCAGCCAGAGCACCCGCTGCTCCCAGCTTAGTCCCATGGCTTCCGACAGACACCACCACTCAAAAGCGGCGTTGTGGGCTCGCTTGGTGTAGCTGTCATCCAGCAGCCACGGCAGCTGCTCCCGCAGAAAATGCTTGGTGTCCGGCCAGCTTGTCAGGTCAATGACTTTTGGGGTATCGGATTCTTCAGAGACGTATCCGAACAGCAGCACTTGAAACTCTGGATCCTGTGCGTACCGGAAAAGCCCGACTTCGCTGATGTCCTGTGGGGAATAGGTCTCAATATCAACCGTGATGATTTTCACAGGGCAGTCCTCCTTTTGAAAAAAACCGGGTGCCGTTTCGGGGCACCCGGCGTATTACTTAGCCCAGCATATCGGCTGCGTCATCGTCCAGCACGTCAAAGCCTTCCAAGCTGCTGCCGCCGCTCAGACGCTCACCGTCACGCACCTTCTGGATGACCTCCAGCCCGGCGCCGATGCCCTTGTTACCGCTGGCGCTGAAGCTGAACAGACCGATCTTCACGTTGGCGTAGCAGCCGCTGTACACCTCGTCCTGATCCAGCACGTCATTGCACTGCCGATCAATGATGCGCGGGTGACGCTTCTCGCTGGCGTTGGCGTTGATGAAGTAGCAGCCGGCGTAGTTTTCATCGTCCTTCTCCTCGTCACCATCACGCAGCGGGGACTTGAAACTCTTCTCCGGGGGCAGCTTGCCGCCCCACTTTGCCAGCGCCACAGGATCCTTCTTGATCCGCTCGATCATGGCCTGCAGACGCTGCACCGTCTTGGTGTCGCTCTTGGGGATCAGCAGGCAGCAGCTGTACTTGGGATCGCCGGTGCCGTTGACCTGCTTGGGCTCCCAGATGTTGGCGTAAGACAGGCGGCAGGGGATAATAATTTCATTTGCGTTCATAGTTAGTCCTCCTCGGCTTTGAAGCCGTCCAGATTGTTATAGGCGGGGCGCGGGTCGCTGTCATTGGCCAGCTTTGGTGCGCCCGGCGCTTTCGTGATAAAGGCAGACATGGTCTCAGCAAACTTCTTCTTGCCGATCATCTTTTCTGCCACAGTAAGGGAAATGGGGGTGCGGGTGTACAGCATGGCTTCGTCAATGCCCGCAGCCTGCATCTGCCGGAAAGCCGCGTCCTGATCGCTCCATTTGCGGGTGCTGCGGCCTTCCACCAGCTTCCAGCCGGGGATCTGGTGGCCATCCAGCAGAGCCTGCTGCGCGTACTCCTCCAGATCACGGGCATAGTCCGCCAGTCCCACCAGCTTCCGCAGCCACTCGCCCAGTTCCTCATCGGAGAGTGTAGCGGGCTGCGGCAGAGGTTCAAACCCGGCCAGATCGCCGTACTTGTTCTGCCATGCCCGGCAGGTGGGATATGCCTTGCAGAAACGGCACTGCTTCTCGCCCGGGGCAAAGGCGCCCTTGCCTTCCCACGCCAGCATGGCCGCTGGCCGCAGGGTCTTTTCAGCCCAGTCCAGCAGATCCGCAAGCGGCATTTCAAAGGTTTCCGGCTCTTCTTGGATCCGGGGCTGCACGATGCTCATGCGCACGGTCTGGATCTCGTCTGTTGCGGCGAACAGAGCATACGCGCCCAGCGCGTAATACATCAGCTGAGGGTTGTTCTCGCAGCTGACCGGGACGCCCTGCCCGTACTTGAAATCCACGATATGCAGCACGCCGTCCCCGATCAGCAGGCAGTCGCAGGTGCCAAAGCCTCCGGGCACCCACTGTTCCACATTGACCTCCTGTTCAATGAACACGCCGGGGCGGGCGCCAAAACCAAGCCACAAGTGATAGATAAAGTCCACATATTGATTGGCTGATTTGAGCATTTCCGGTGTAACGGTTCCTTCCCCGCCGTACCAGTCATACATCGGATCAAGCGGCTTACCCTTCGCCCAGCCGATAAGGTTGTGACAGAGTGTATATTCACACAGTTCATGCGCCCGGCTGCCTTCCTCGGCATACTGGCTGGATCCACCTTCCATGTTCTCCGTCAGACGGGCAGAGGGCGGGCAGGCGATCCACCGGGCAGCGCTGGACGCGCCCAGCAGCGCGTGTTTAATCGGCGGCATCAAGTTCCTCCTTGATCTTGCACAGCTGCTCCCACACGGCGGTGTAGCTGTCCTCCGGGATCTTCGACACCATCCGGGCACCGGTGGAGTTGATGACCTTCTGGACTTCCTTGCTCTTGCCCGCAGCGATCAGGGAGCGGGCAAGGTCGCGGATCTTGGTCAGCTGCTGCTCCGGGGTGATGGCCGGCGCGTCCGTGTTTTCGGGTTCAGCGGGCTGCTCATTCCACGGCATCTGCGGCGGTTCCTCGGCGGCAGGCTCCTGTTTCTCGGCGGTGGCGGCTGCGGGCGCCGCTGCGGGCTTTTCCGGCGCAGTGGGTGCAGGGCGCTGCTGCTTTGCCGGAGCCTTTGCGGGCTTGCTCTGGGGTTTCTCCAGCGGGGTGGGGTTCAGCTGCTGCAAAGCGGTCAGCAGCTCGGCGGCGCTCTCGCCGTTGATAGTCAGTGTAAAAGTCATTGTGGTAGGTCCTCCTTTTTGATGTGCTCTTTGAAAAATGTGTACTTAGTCCTCTGGCCCAGCGTAGACTGACTGACGGTGCAATAAAAGCTGTGACGGGTCATGCCAAGGGCTTTGATGCACTCTTGGGCGGTGCCGCTGGCCACGATCTCGTCAGTGTCCGTCAGGTACACTGTGTACCAGATCACTGGGCTTTGTCCTCCGGGTATTCAGGGTTGCGGGCGTGATCCCGTTCGATCACGCCGTACTGCCGCTGGCTGCTGCACCGGTAGTGCTCACTGTCCTTGCGCATCTCCCACAGGGACAGCACCAGACCGCCTGCTACCGCCAGAAAGATCACCGGCGCGGCTTTTGCGGCTTCAGCCGCCGCCCAGCCCCCGCGCACAACCAGCGCGTGCGCAATGCCGTTGACGATCCAGCGTATCACCCGCCCCGCGCCGATCAGCACGAGAATAACCACTCCGTTTGTTACCAGAAGCGCCCCGCCAGAGGACATCTTAAAAGTGTATCGTTTCATTGGTCAACCCTCCATCCGATCCAGCAGATTTGTCGCAGCCATCATCACGCTGCTAAGATACGCGGCAGGATCTCCAGCACCGTACATGGCGGTCACGCCTGCCATAAGCGCGGCACAGAGGCCCATCACCTCGGTACGGCTGCCCCCTAACTCGATCTCCGGGTTACCGTCAGCACCGATCTGGATGTGCAGATACGGCGTTTTTTCTTTGTTACCCATGCTGTTCCTCCTTTGCAATTTCAGGGAAAAAGTAAAAACCAACTTCACTTTGCGGAATGTCAAGCGCAACACAGATCTTGCAGATCTCGCTGGACAACCACGGCGTCACGCCGCGCATCCGGCGGCTCAAGAGCTGGGGCTGCATCCCAACGGCAGCAGCAACCTCGCTGTCAAGCAGCCCGCGCTCCCGGAACAGGGCACGCAGCTGCCAGAAGGGGCTCTGTCGAAATGTACCAGTCAGTGCTGTATGCATCGTGCTCACTCCTTCACGGTCGCATCGTGTGCGACATTCTGGGCAAAGAAAATCTGCTGTCCTTCGTCTGCGCTCAGATGCAGAGCTTTCGTTATAGACAGCACTTCACCGATGGTAAAGTCATCGCCGCCGGTGTTTATCTTGCGATAAAGCGTTGATTTACTCAAACCAACAGCGTCTGCAAGCTCTGCTACAGAAGTTCCGCGCTCCACAATGGCTGCTTTGAACTTCGCTACGTTCACGCTCGTCACTCCTTTCAGTCGCATACCGTGCGACACCTGTAGTATAGCTTCTCCGTTTCCAAAAGTCAAGCACTTTTTTGCATGATACGCGACAAAAGTTTGAACGGCACAGAAAAAAGTTGCAAATTTGCGATTTTGCATTATAATAGAGGAGAGAGGAGGTGTTACAATGACGATCGGCAACAGGATCCGGGACAAAAGAATGGCCCTCGGCTTGTCCGTAGACGATCTCGCTGAAATGCTGGGCAAAAACCGGGCAACGGTCTACCGCTACGAAAACGGCAATATTGAAAACCTGCCCATCGGCGTGCTGGAGCCTTTGGCTCATGCCCTGCAGACAACACCGGGCTACCTGATCGGCTGGACAGAGGATGATTACGACTGGGATCGGGACTTGGACAACCGGCTGGCCGCGGTGGCGGGGGATCGCTGGGAAGAGCTGGTACAGAAAAACCACGGGGACAAAGCTGCTGCGTGGAAGGACTGGAAAAGCATCGAACGCGATCAGGCCGCAGAGGCTGCCAGAAGCCGCGCGCTGCCTGCAGGCGCTACACTGTTCAATCCTCAGCAGGTCGCTCCGCTGCTCGGATCCGTCCGGGCGGGGCTGCCGATGTATGTTGAAGAAAACATTGAAGGGTACCTGCCCATCATGCAGACCGATGGGGCGCGCTACTTCTGGCTGACAGTACGCGGGGACAGCATGACCGCCGCCGGGCTGAATGACGGTGATCAGATCCTTGTCAGAGAGCAGCCCGAAGTGGAAAACGGACAGCTTGCGGTGGTCATGGTGAATGGCGATGAGGCTACGGTAAAGTATTTCCGGCAGGAGGGCAATCTGGTTATCCTGACGCCCAAAAGCTTCAATCCTGTGCACCAGCCGCAGATCTATGATCTGAAGCACATTCCGGTCCGGGTGGCGGGGCTGGTAGTAGAGTGCAGAAAAACGTTCAGGTGAGGAGGAACTAAAATGGCATATCGGCGCAGCAAAGGAACCGCGGCCATGACAAAGGCTTTCAAAGACAAAAACAGATCCCGCGATAAAGCGAACGCAAAAGCAATGACCGGTCTGATCGGCTTGGTCGGGGCTGCGTGCACCGCTTTTGCCGCCCTGTGCGTGATGCTGCTGAAGTGGACGGTGCAGGCCATGCTGTGGCTCGGCAAGCAGCTCGCAGCGGCAGCCGCGTTCGTCTGGGCGAAGATCTCCGCAGCGTGGCACTCCCGGCAGCAGTGAGCGTCAACCTGTCAACCATGTCAACGCCAGATCGTTATTACCCCTCGCGGGCGCGCTTCAAGAACTTCCCCGCGGGTGTATATTCTTCTTTTCTTCCTTTTCAGGTCTGGATATAGAATCTATGTTGACACAGTTGACAGAACACCGAAAAGCCGCATCACTGCTGAACTTCTACCGCGTCAACCGGCTTTGGCGGGTCGGTTGACAAAAGCAAAAGAAAAACGCCCCCAGTGTTGGCGCACTAGGAGCGTTTGCAATCAGTCTGCCCTTGGCGGGGCGTACAGACCTACACAGCTGTATTGTACCACCACAGGACAGGCTTGTCAAAGTGTACCTATGGAGGTGTGTACATGGCCAGAAGAACGAATACAGCCGCATGGCTGCCAAACCAGCAGCGCTGGCAGATCAAAGTGCAGAAGAACGGCGTGCGCCGGACTTTCACCAGTGCAAAGCCGGGTAGAACCGGTCAGCGGGAAGCGAACCGGAAAGCGGACGCTTGGCTGGATGAGGGCATCACAGATACAGCTAAACGCTGCTCCGATGTCTGGACAGAATTCTTGGTCTCCGCGCAGGCTGCTGCGGGCAGCAGCTACGCAGATCAAATAGAGAAGTTCGGGCGCAATTACATCTTGCCAGTGATCGGTGCGCAGCGTATCGGGGATCTGAACACCGGTATGCTGCAGGATGTGCTGAACCGATCTTACCGCGAGGGCTGTCTGAACCCGGATAGTGAACGGAAAAGCAAAGGCAACCTGTCCCGCAAAACGCTGCAGGGGATCCGCGGGGTCGAAGTGGCCTTTGTCAAATGGGCGCGGCAGCATAAGTATACCGCCCTGCGCCCGGAGGACGAAAACTTGGCGGTGCCGAAGGGCGCGCGAAACAAGGGCAAGAAGATCCTGCAGCCCGAAGCACTGCGCGTGCTGCTTTCCACAGATACCCGTGTGATCCGTGGAAAAATCGTGCCTGATGATAATATCCATGCCTACCGCGTGGCAGTCATGACAGGCTTGCGCCCCGGGGAGCTGCTGGGGCTGCGTGTGGGCGATGTCGAGGGATCCCGGCTGCATATCGGGCGGGCGATCAACCGTCAGAATGAGGAGACAACCGGGAAGAACGAAAACGCGATCCGAACGGTGATCCTACACCCGTTGGCCGCTGCCGAGATCCGGGCACAGCTGCAGCAGCGTACCATACAGAGCGGACCCCTCCGGGATGATGATCCCATCTTTCCACTGCCAAATCAGCAGAGCCTATACAATTATTGGCGGTTCTATCAGCGCAGTAACGGTATCCCACCCATAAGTCTGTATGAACTGCGGCACACCTTTGTCAGCATGATCGAGGACGCGGTGTCCCCGGCAGAGCTGCGCCGCATGGTAGGGCACAGCAAGAGCATGGACACGTTTGGCTGGTACAGCCATGCCGTCACTGGCAGGGATAGCGCCGCAGCATTGGCGGTTTATGACGTGCTGGCCGAGTATTCCCCAGCACCAGAAAAACCCACTTTGTAACCCACTTTTTATAGTTGGATAAAATCAGCAGTAGTTTTATAAGGCTACTAATAGCCCTATAAAGCCGCTAAAACGCAGGAAAAGCAACCCGATAGCCCTATAAATATAATGTACTGGTTGTTCGAATCCACCCGCGCCCACCAAACAAGAAAAATCCGAACCTGTTTCCGATTGGAGAAGGGTTCGGATTTTTCGTTTTCTTCGGGTACAACAATGAAGGCTCCCGTGGACGGCGCAAAACTCTGATGCCTTGTCATAGACCGTAAGCCGATAACGAGAATTGGAGGATGCGATTATGAAGTACGATGAAAGAGCCTGCAAGTTTAACATGGATACCGGGTGTGTGGAGTTGACTCTCCAAGATGGGAGAAAAATTTCCATCGGCTGCACCGGGGTCGAGGATGCACTGAATGTGACTATGGCACAGCAGACGGAATTGGACTACCTTATCTACAATGACCCGCTGAGCTATGCCGATTTGATTCTGAACGGTGACCCAGAGGAATATTTGAAAAATGCAGCCGGGAGCCATGGGTTAGAAGATTAAGGGCAAAAAAATAAGAGGTGTGCCCAACTGGACACACCTCGGTGAGATACATCTATATAAGGCAGGGCGTTCCCTTTACTGGGAGCGTCCTGCTGTTTTTATGCTGCAACAGGCAAGGCTTGTAGAGCTTCCTGCTCTTTCAGCCATTCCTCATATTCACGCTGGCCTTCCTCGCTGTTGAAAAACTCAACCATGGAGGGATAAAAGCAACGCGCAAGGGTCTTGATTGCTTCATCCGGGTAGCCGGATTTGTTCGACTTCTTCTTTTTGTTCAAATGGTATCCTCCGAAAATCAAAGTTCCATATCTTGCCCACGCCTGCGGTTTCGCTGCTGCACATTCATGGTGAGCTCCTGCTTGGGGGCAAGAATCTTTTCCAGAAAGCCGCGCACCAGTTCGGGCGC
>ENA-OXEZ01000129-OXEZ01000129.1-human-gut-metagenome-genome-assembly--contig:-NODE-129-length-23170-cov-11.2721_pt1 | contig 23170 bp, 20 predicted proteins | sample MGYA00249834_ERZ652262 | MGnify/ENA primary metagenome ERZ652262 (study PRJEB26925, sample SAMN05826728) | human gut metagenome | biome: ENVO:2100002; feature: ENVO:00000062; material: ENVO:00002003... | reverse complement strand
AAGCCAGAAGAAGAACAGGCAGAACAGCGTAGAACTGTAAGCATAGTAGACCCCCGCCAGCATCTGCTGGCGGGGGTCTGTACATATAAGTGATAATTCGACCCCGAAAAATGCAATAGAAATTTTTATCGGCTTGCAATCACGGAAAAGCTGTGGTACGCTTTACTAGGATAGTATAAAGGGAAAGTGTATCCTTTTTAGAAAAAGACACCATGGTGTACCAATAGTGGTACATTTACTATGTTAAAATGAAAGAAAACAATGCGGGAATCCGCATTTGATGGAGGAAATAAAAATGGTAGACACCAAAAAAGAGCAGGAACGCGAAGAACTGCACCGTGCAATCTGGGCGATTGCGGATGATCTGCGCGGCGCAGTGGACGGATGGGATTTCAAGAGCTACGTTCTCGGTACGATGTTCTACCGTTATATTTCGGAGAACATTGCCAGCTATATCAATCAGGGCGAAATTGATGCAGGCAACCCGGATTTCCGCTATGAAGATATGTCTGATGCAGAGGCAGAGCAGGCACGGGAAGGGCTGGTACAGGAAAAAGGGTTCTTCATCCTGCCCAGTGAGTTGTTCTGCAATGTACGAGCAAAAGCGGCCAGCGACGAAAACCTCAACGAAACGCTGGAAACAGTCTTCCGGCACATTGAGGAATCCGCAAAGGGCAGCTCCTCCGAGGGGCAGTTTGCAGGGCTGTTCGATGATTACGATGTCAACAGCAACAAGTTGGGGGCGACCGTTGCCAAGCGCAATGAGAAGCTCGTTAAACTGCTGAACGGCGTGGCAGATATGAACCTTGGCGATGTGAAAGAGCATGACATTGATGCCTTTGGCGATGCCTATGAATACCTGATGACCATGTACGCCAGCAATGCGGGCAAGTCCGGCGGCGAGTTCTTTACGCCTGCCGATGTTTCGGAGCTGCTGACCCGGCTGGGTACCGTAGGCAAGAAGGAAATCAACAAGGTCTATGATCCTGCCTGCGGCTCTGGTTCGCTGCTGCTGAAGGCAGAAAAGGTGCTGGGACGGGATGCCGTGCGCAATGGCTTCTTTGGGCAAGAAATCAACATCACAACGTACAACCTGTGCCGCATCAATATGTTCCTTCACGACATTGAGTTTGACAAATTCGACATTGCCTGTGAGGATACGCTGACAAATCCGCAGCACTGGGATGATGAACCCTTTGAGCTGATCGTATCGAATCCGCCGTACTCCATCAAGTGGGCCGGTGACGAGAATCCGCTGCTCATCAATGACCCGCGTTTTGCTCCGGCTGGTGTGCTGGCTCCGAAAAGCAAGGCAGACTTGGCCTTTATTATGCACTCGCTGGCATGGCTGGCTTCCAACGGTACGGCTGCAATCGTCTGTTTTCCCGGCATCATGTACCGTGGCGGCGCAGAGCAGAAGATCCGCAAATATCTGGTGGACAACAACTTCATTGACTGCATCATCCAGTTGCCGAGCAACCTGTTCTTTGGTACCAGTATTGCCACCTGCATCATGGTGCTGAAAAAGGGTAAAACGGACAATAAGGTGTTGTTCATTGATGCTTCTTCCGAGTGCGTCAAGGTGACCAATAACAACAAACTCACCCCGGAGAACATTAACAAAATAGTGGACACCTTTGCACAGCGGGCAGAAGAAGCGCACTTCTCCCATCTGGCGGAGTATTCCGAGGTGCGGGAAAATGACTATAACCTGTCGGTTTCCACTTATGTGGAGGCCAAGGACACCCGCGAGAAGATCGACATTGTAAAGCTGAACGCTGAAATTGCGCAAATCGTAGCACGGGAGAATGAACTGCGAGCCGCCATTGACCAGATCGTGGCAGAAATCGAGGGCTGAGATGGGAAACGCAAAGAAAGATTCTGCATTGGTACGTTCTTCTGCGGCGGAATACCTGACCTTTGTTGCCTCTACGGGCGAGGACAAGGACAGCATTGAGATGCGCTACGAGGATGAAAACATCTGGCTGACGCAAAAGATGATGGCGACCCTTTACGATGTGGGGCTTCCGACCATCAATGAGCATATCAAAAAGATTTATGCTGACCATGAGCAGGACGAGGCGGCAACTATTCGGAAATTCCGAATAGTTCAAAATGAGGGTGGCCGACAGGTTACTCGCAGCGTGAACCACTATAATCTGCAAATGATTATTGCGGTCGGCTTCAAGGTGAACAACCAGCGGGCGGTGCGGTTCCGTGTCTGGGCAAATCAGATCGTGGAGCAGTACACCATCAAGGGGTGGGCAATGGATGAGGAGCGCCTGAAAAACGGCGGCACAGTCCTGACCAAGAAATACTTTGAAGAGCAGTTGGAGCGCATCCGGGAGATTCGCATTTCGGAGCGCAACTTCTACCAGAAACTTACCGATATTTACGCTACTTCGCTGGATTATGACCGCAATGCGCTGACCACAAAAGAGTTTTTTGCGAAGGTACAGAACAAGATGCACTATGCCGTGCATCGCCATACGGCGGCAGAGTTGATCTATGAGCGTGCCGATGCCGAAAAGCCGCACATGGGGCTTCACACATGGAAGGATGCTCCCAACGGCAAAATCAAAAAGAGCGATGTTTCGGTGGCGAAAAATTACCTGACCGAAGATGAAATGAAATCCATGGAACTGATCGTTTCGGCATACCTTGACCTTGCCGAGAACCGTGCCCGCCGTCATATCCCCATGACCATGGAGGACTGGGCCAAGCGGCTGGACATCTATTTGCAGGCAGATGATCTGGAAGTGCTGAAGGACGCAGGCAAGATCTCGGCACAGCTTGCAAAGATGCACGCCGAAACGGAGTTTGAAAAGTACCGTGTGGTGCAGGATCGGCTGTACCAGAGCGATTTTGACAGGTATTTGGAAGAGAATTTGTAAGATGTCCATAGGAGGGAGGCCACAATGGAAAAGAAAAGCAAGGAGCTGGATTGTTTGCGACAGGCGATAACGTTGGGGCTTCGGAAGCGAGGAAGGACAAAAGAGTTTTTTAAGGCTGTAGAAGCAGGGTTAAACGACAAAGAATCGATACTTGATGGTGAACGACCTGATTTTATAATATTGACTCCGCAAGAGCAAAATGGCAAGAGAACGCTTTTTGGAATTGAGCATTTTCGAGTTGACCATTTAGTGACACAGAAGCAGCACAAAAAAGGGAATGATATTAAACAGGTAGCTTCTATTGGTATAGTAGAGCAAAAAAATGTTAATGCGTTTTATGATAGATACCATGAAGAGATTATGACATCGCCAGAAATTCCAGACGGACTTTTTGATGGGATGGCGCAATTATTAGAGGGCATGGTAAACAATATTCAAAGGGCAACGTATAGAAACTTCATGGAATCGTTTGTTTACTCAATGGAAAGGCATTTGAGTAATGTAGACGACTATTTGCAGGAGCTCAATAAAAAGAGCACGGGAAAATATAATATTCAAATGGGTTTCTTAGTGGAAGTTCATAGTGATTTTGGGCATTTGTATTTATCACATGATGGCAAGACGGAGAAAGCAAAAAACGGGCTGATGCCATTCTTTGAGGAGATAGTTCAATGGATAGAAGAAAACTGCGATGCCCGAAAGGTGAATTTTATTGTATTCTATTTGTCAGAAACATTGGAAAAAGGAATCCATGAAGTTGTTTATGTGCCAACTAAAAACTTTAGAGTAAATCTGCAAAGACAGAGACAAAAAATATTCAGCTATGTTGGCGATGATATGGAGTTGGAACCTTTTGAATTGAATCACAAAGAATCGGTGGCACACGTTGTTTGTCGAGAAGAGGACGAAGAGAAGTTCTCTGTGGAGCTATCAGTAACAGAAACGCCACGAGATGATAAAATGGAACGTTTCTTGCTTTCAAGTAAATGTGCACTAGAATGCGAGGAAACAGGCAAGGATTATGCATTGACAGGTGGAACACTTTTTACAATGACCCTTTTAAGAGATAACGTGAAACGATGGAGAAAATCGTGCATAAAAGGGGAAAAGTGGTTTTATCCGATAGTAATAGATGGTAGTCCGACATTCCTTAAAGAACGTGCCGATGAATACATGATGCGTTGGGGAGATGAAGTTGAAGAATGAGTAAACTGGATGAACTGCTCCGGGAGCTTTGCCCGAATGGTGTGGAATATAAGAAGCTGGGTGAAATCGCAACAGTTTTGAGAGGTGCATCACCGCGGCCAATAAAAAAGTATATTACAAATGATTCTGATGGGGTGAATTGGATAAAAATAGGTGATGTTCCTGTCGGAAGTAAGTATATAACACAGTCCGAAGAAAAAATCACAAAAGAAGGTGCGGAAAAGTCAAGATATGTTCGGAAAGGGGATTTTATATTATCCAATTCTATGAGTTTTGGTAGACCTTATATTTTGGCGATTGATGGCTGCATACACGATGGTTGGCTTTCAATATCGAATTTTAAGGATGTTTTCCTTTCGGATTACTTATATTATCTCTTGAGTTCATCTGCGATACAGCAGGAAATGAAAAAACGAGCATCCTTTGGAGGCGCTGTCCAAAATCTAAATGCAGATATTGTAAAAGCACTTGTTCTTCCGGTTCCACCGATTGAAGTTCAGAGTGAAATTGTCCGCATCCTAGACAATTTCACAAAGCTTACAGCGGAGCTTACAGCGGAGCTTGCAGCCAGAAAGACACAGTATAGTTTTTACCGAGAAAAGTTGTTAGACAAGACTGAAATGAAAGCGTTGATGGTTGAAATTGCTGATCTGGGAAAGTGGTCTGGCGGCAAAACTCCCTCGATGGCTGAAAAGAAATATTGGGAGAGTGGCACGATTCCGTGGGTATCTTCAAAAGATGTTAAGCAGCCGATTTTGTCAGATACGATTGACCATATCACGAATGCAGCGGTTGATGAAGCATCTATGACGGTATATCCCGCTGGGAGTGTGGCGATCGTTACACGGTCAGGGATTTTGCGGCATACATTCCCGGTTACTTATATTCCGTTTGAAACGACGGTAAATCAGGATATTAAAATTCTGGTGACAAAAGAAGGAATATCTTCTCGGTATGTTTCCCATGCGTTGCAAGCCTATGGAGAGAGTATTCGCAGAACGACTAAAAAACAGGGAGGAACAGTTGATTCTCTGGATTTTCAGAAAGTTTTGGCCTATAAAATTCCTGTTCCTCCTCTTGATGTCCAAAACCGCGTTGTGAATGTACTGGACAACTTTGAGAAGATTTGCTCCGACCTCAACATTGGTTTGCCTGCTGAAATTGAAGCCCGGCAGAAGCAGTACGAGTATTACCGAGATAAGCTCTTGACATTTGCAGAAACCGGCAACACAATTTTGAGCAGAGCAGAGCAGAGCAGAGCAGAGCAGAGCAGAGCAGAGCAGAGCAGAGCAGAGCACTGATTAAGCTCATGCAGTATGTGTTTGGCTATGCGGTTGTTTCTCTGCAAGATGTAGTAAAGAACAGCTGCTCTGGTGGAACACCGAAAAAAGGCGTATCAGAATATTACGAGGACGGGAATATTCCTTGGCTGAGGACGCAGGAAGTGGTATTCCGGGATATTTGCAAGACGGAGTGCTTCATTACGGAGAGTGCGGTAAAAAATTCTGCGGCAAAGTGGATTCCAGAGAACTGCGTAATAGTTGCAATTTCGGGCGCGACTGCTGGAAGATGTGCAATCAATAAAATTCCGCTGACAACAAACCAGCATTGTTTGAATCTTGAAGTTGACCCGGAGATGGCATTGTACAGATATGTGTATTATTGCATCTGTGCAAAGCAGGAAGAACTTCTTGCGAAAAAGGAGGGCGCACGTGGAGATTTGAACTCAACAAGAATTTTAAGTTTGCAAATTGATCTCCCATCGATTGAAAAACAAAAACGGATTGTTTCTATCCTTGATCGCTTTGATGCAATCTGCAATGATTTGACCAGCGGTCTGCCCGCAGAGATTGAAGCAAGACAAAAGCAGTATGAGTATTATAGGGATAAACTATTAAGCTTTAAGGAGTTGACCTGATTGAAGTATACTGAAATGAGGGCGGAAATTCTTCGACCATGTATGGTGATTGACAACTTTATTGATGGACCGATGGAGCCATACTCGTATGAAGATTATCTGCGAGATTTTGTAAATCATTCAGACTACTTCTTGCAAAAGTCAAATGGAAAACCGTATAGTAAACCTGTTTCGGAGTCAAATGGAGAATGGGACTGTATTTCGGATGGGTATTCATTTGATTTTAAACTTTTTACATCTCAATCAAGACTACAAGCGGCAAGAATTTTTTCGCAATCAATTACACTGGTTGCACCGGGGGTGGTGCTTTATGGTCCGCCGCTGATATCAAAAAATGATGAAAACTATAAAGAAATCACTTGTATTATTCCGTATGCGATGTTTAGGAGTTTGAACTTTAACGAGATAGTTGAAATTCGAAAAAAAGAAAAGAATGCCAAAGAATTGGAAAAAGAGGTCGTGCAGATTATAAAGAAATTTGAAACGAAGAAAAATTTGATGATGTTCTTTCCGTATAATATCAATTTCGACTTAAATGATGATTTTGAATCTGGAAAAAATCTAGCACTAAATAGTATTTATTCGGATTTTAAGGAACTCTTTCAATACCGAACGGAGAATTGCGCGGAATACGATACCTATATTGCATTTATATATCAGGCAAGAAATTTTATGATTACGCGCTGGACGGGCGAAAAACTTGAGTGTGTTGATATAATACCGACTCAGAGAAGCACATTATTTTGCGATTTAGAACGATATTCAGGAAAACCATTGGCAGGAGGAATTTGAAATGTCCTTTTTCAATATCGTTGCGGCTACCAATGAAGATACCGTTGTTGCCACCTATGAACCCTCCAAGGTGCGTTCTGACAGCTACCAGAGTGAGGCGGAACTGGAAAAAGAGTTTATCCGGCTGTTGTGTGAGCAGGGTTATACCTATCTGCCGCTGCATACCGAGGATGAACTGATTGCTAACCTCCGCAGCCAACTGGAAGAGTTGAACCACTACCAGTTTTCCGATACGGAGTGGCGGCAGTTTTTCAGTGATGTGATTGCCAACCCCAACGAGCATATTCCCGAAAAGACCCGGAAGATTCAGGAAGATAATGTGCAGGTATTGCACCGGGATGATGGCAGTTCAAAAAATATCACGCTGATCGACAAGAAGAACATCCATAACAACCGTCTGCAGGTCATCAACCAGTATGAGGTAAAACAAGCAGACGGCGCACGGCATGATAACCGCTACGATGTGACGATTCTGGTCAACGGCTTTCCGCTGGTTCATGTGGAACTGAAGCGGCGCGGGGTGGCCATCCGGGAGGCATTTAACCAAATCAACCGCTACCAGCGGGATTCGTTCTGGGCGGGCTGTGGCTTATATGAGTATGTGCAGATTTTTGTGATCTCCAACGGCACAAATACCAAGTACTACTCCAACAGCACCCGCTACAATGCCATCAAGGACGCCAAACACGGCAAGACGAAAAAGGAAAAGACCAGCAATAGCTTTGAGTTTACCTCCTACTGGGCTGATGCGAACAACCGCGTGCTGACGGATCTGATCGACTTTACCCGGACATTCTTTGCAAAGCACACGATTCTGAGAGTGCTGACCCGGTATTGCATCTTTACCTCAGAAAAGATGCTGATGGTGATGCGCCCATATCAGATCACGGCAACCGAGAGGATATTGAACCGCATCGAGATCGCCAACAACTACAAAAAGTATGGCAGCATCGAGGGCGGTGGCTACATCTGGCACACCACAGGCTCCGGAAAGACGCTGACTTCCTTCAAGACAGCGCGGCTGGCATCGCAGCTGCCCTACATCGACAAGGTGCTGTTTGTGGTAGACCGAAAGGACTTGGACTACCAGACCATGAAGGAGTATGACCGCTTTGAGAAGGGCGCAGCAAACTCCAACACCAGTACAACGATTCTGAAACGCCAGTTGGAAAGCCCGGAAGCACATATCATCATTACCACGATCCAGAAGTTGGCGACCTTCATCAAGAAAAATCCGGGGCATGAGGTCTACCAGAAGCACGTTGTGATCATCTTTGACGAGTGCCACCGCAGCCAGTTCGGTGATATGCACAAGGCCATTGTTCACAATTTCAAAAAGTACCACCTGTTCGGCGTTACTGGAACGCCGATTTTTGCAGTCAACGCAGGAACTTCTACTGACCCACGTTATTTTACCACGGCACAGACCTTTGGCGACCAGCTGCATACTTATACCATCGTGGATGCCATCAACGACAAGAATGTGCTGCCGTTCCGTGTGGATTACATCAAAACGATGGACGCAGAGCCAGACATGGACGATAAACAGGTTTGGGATATCGACCGGGAAAAGGCGTTCATGGCACCCAAGCGTATTTCTCTGGTGACAAGGTACATCCTCGACCACTTCGACCAGAAAACCTATCGGGGAGACAAATCGTATGAGTTTAATCTGCTGACGAATGTGGCAGAGGTGGCCTCTGCCCAGCGTGGTGCGGTGGAGGAAATCAAGCAAAAGCAGCGTGTCAGCGGCTTCAACTCGATTTTCTGCGTGGCATCTGTGCCGATGGCAAAGCTGTATTATCAGGAGTTCAAAAAACAGATGGCGGCAGACCCAACCAAGCGGCTGCGCATTGCTACCATTTACAGCTATGGAGCCAATGAAGCGGAAACGGATGGCATTCTGGACGAGGAAAACCCGGAAGATACCTCCAACCTTGACCAGAGCAGCCGGAATTTTCTGGACGCAGCCATTCAGGATTACAACGAGATGTTCCACACGAACTACTCGACCGATGGCGAACGGTTCCAGAATTACTATAAAGATGTATCGCTCCGCATGAAGAATAAAGAGCTTGACCTGCTGATCGTGGCCAATATGTTCCTGACGGGCTTCGATGCCACGACCCTGAACACCCTTTGGGTGGACAAGAACCTGAAGATGCACGGTCTGATTCAGGCGTTCAGCCGGACGAACCGTATCTTGAACAGCATCAAGACCTTTGGCAATATCGTCTGTTTCCGCAACCTGCAAAAGCGGGTGGATGCGGCTATTTCGCTGTTTGGAGATAAAAATGCGGGCGGCATCGTTCTGTTGCGCAAATATGCGGACTATTACCACGGTTATACGGATGAGCAGGGAAAATACCATCAGGGTTATACAGACATGATCGATGACCTGACGCAGAAGTTCCCGCTGACAGAGCCGCAAATCATCGGGGAGCAGAACCAGAAAGACTTTATCGTGCTGTTTGGTGCACTGCTGCGGATGCGGAACCTGCTGTCCTCCTTTGATGATTTCAAAGGCAACGAGATGATCTCGGAACGGGATTTACAGGACTATTTGGGTCGCTATCAGGATTTGCGGGATGAATGGCGTAACAAGAAGCACGATGAAACCAAAGAGGATATCACGGATGATGTGGTGTTCGAGGTGGAGCTGATTCGGCAGGTCGAGATCAACATTGACTACATTCTGATGCTGGTCAAAAAGTACCATGACACCCATTGCGATGACAAAGAGGTGCTCATTACGATTCGCAAGGCGATTGATGCCAGCCCGGAACTGCGTAGCAAAAAGCAGCTGATTGAAACCTTTATTGCAGGGGTCAACGATGTGGATGACGTGATGGCAGAGTGGAACACTTATGTGTCCGAACAGCGGGAGAAAGAGCTTGCAAAGATCATCCAAGAGGAAAAGCTGAAGGAGCCGGAAACGCGCAAATATCTGGCCAATGCGTTCCATGATGGCGAGATCAAAACTGTGGGCACTGACATTGATAAGCTGATGCCGCCTGTTTCCCGTTTCGGCGGCGGTGGCCGGGCGCAGAAAAAACAGGGTGTGATTGATAAGCTGAAGAGCTTCTTTGATAAGTTCTTTGGGATTGGCGGAAGTGATATATATAAATGATAGTATGTACATTTATGTGAATGAGTGGTATACTAAATGAAAGGATAGAAATGAAACTGACAATCGAACAGGAAAGACAGATAACAGCACAGTATCAGTACATCAAAGAGTTGGCAACATTGAAATATGATGCGGAGGAAAAAAGAGAACAAAATTTAATTCAACAGTCCAGTCAGATGCAAACGGCTTTTTCATTCATGACAGCAGCTGTGTTTGCGGCTACGGCTATTTGCATAGAATACCGGGGAAAGCTGACCTTGAATTTTTTTCTGATAGCAGTATCTGTTGTTGCTTTTTTGCTGATTGTGAGTCTACTTTTAGCATCCTTAGCGCAATGGAGATGGAAAACAGAAGCATTTCCAGATATACTGGATATGAAGGATACGGTTGTAAATGATCCTGAGTGGGAAAAACTTACAATTAAATACCACCAAATCAATCAGTGGATTGATTTAGTGGGAAAAGTTCAAAAGAAGAAAGCGAAAATAAACGATAGGCGTGTTAAATTGATAATGGCTTCGATGATTTGCTTTTACTTGTCAATCGGGAGTATAGTAATTAGCTTTTTTATCGGCGTTATGAAGTTGAGATGAAAGGTTGGTACATAAAATGGCAGAACAGAACAAGCCAGCACAGAGCAATCCAGCTAAGAGTGTAACGACACCGCCGATGCCTGTAAAACATACAAGGGATAATGGTGGAAATCTAAGAACGTCCACAAGAAGTGGTGTGAAGAAATGAGTGATGAAAAGAAAATTGTGATAAAAGCAGAACAGGAGAAAGACACTGCTCAAGAGAATACTAATCCGGCATTGCTAATGAAAACGCCAGCAATGCCACTAAAGATGGAATTTGCTGAAAAGATTACGAAAGAGCCTGAAGTAAAAATCAAAAAGGCAAATTCCTGATTGGACAGAATTGCGTGATACTATCCTGATACTAAAAAATCAGCAAGCCACATCTACCACAACAATCTCATGGAAAAGTGAACATCCAAGGATAGACGTACTAAACAAATTTGTTTAGTAAGAATCTGAACTTACCGAGCTCGAGTAATTCCCAATAGCGCCATCACCCCGGAGGGGTCCGTGAAAACGGAACCTCCGGGGTGTTTTTATCTTTCGGCACGATCAAACAAGCCATAACGTTCAAAGCGTCTCCTATATCAGCGCTCCCCCGAAGTCTTTTGAACGCAGTATTTTACACAAAAAGTCCAAAACCTCTTTCTTCTCCGCTCGCAGGGGAGTATAATAGAATCCACTGTTTGCAAAATAGGAAAGGGGAAGTATCAACTATGGAATCGAAGCAGAGGCTTTTGGAGCCGCAGCTCGTCCAAACAGGAAGGGCGGATCAGTTCAGCCGCAAGGTGTTCTGCGACGGAATGCGGGACGGCGTGCCCATTGCACTGGGCTATTTTGCGGTATCGTTTTCGTTGGGCATCGCGGCGCGCAAGGCGGGTTTTACGCCGTTTCAGGGGTTTCTTGTCAGCCTGCTGAACAATGCCTCCGCAGGAGAATATGCCGCATTTGCGTTGATCATGGCAAACGCCACCTATTTTGAGGTGGCAGTCATTACTTTAATCGCCAATGCGCGGTATCTGCTGATGAGCTGTGCACTGGCACAGCGCTTTGCTCCGGAAACGCCCTTCTGGCATCGGCTGCTCATCGGCTATGATGTCACGGACGAACTGTTCGGCATTACTATCGCCCGCCCGGGCAACCTGAACCCGTACTATACCTATGGCGCTATCCTGCTGGCAGCGCCGGCTTGGGCTTGTGGTACGGCGCTGGGCATTATAGCGGGCAACCTGCTGCCGCTGCGGGTAGTCAGCGCCCTGAGCGTGGCACTTTACGGAATGTTTCTGGCCATCATCATCCCGCCGGCCCGCAAGGATCGGATCGTTGCGGTGCTGGTCGTCATCAGCTTTGCGCTGAGTTTTCTGTGCAGCTATCTGCCGGGCATCTCGGCACTCTCCGAAGGCACCCGCACCATCCTTTTGACAGTGGCGATCTCCGGTGCAGCAGCGGTGCTGTTCCCGGTCAGGCAGGAGGAAAACGAAGATGACGCATAACAATTATATCTATATTGCGGTCATGGCGCTGGTGTCCTATGCCATCCGTATCCTGCCGCTGACGCTGATCCGCAAGCCGATCAAAAACCGCTTTATCCAGTCTTTTTTGTACTATGTGCCCTATGTAACGCTGGCTGTGATGACCTTTCCGGCCATCATTCAGGCAACGCAAAGCCCGGCAGCAGGTGCTGTTGCACTGGTAGTTGGTATTGCCGCCGCATGGTTTGGCGCAAGCCTGTTTCAGGTGGCTGCGGGCTGCTGCGCCGTGGTGTTCGTGCTGGAATTTTTTATCTGATGCCTTATAGCGGGAGAACAAAATGAAGAAGATCCTTGTAACCGGTGCAGGCGGCTTTGTAGGTTCCCGCGTGATGCAGCAATGGGCGGGGCGTTACGAACTGTGCACCTTTCCTAAAGGCTTTCTGGCAACAGCAGGGGAGGACGCCGTGCGGCAGGCTGTTTTGCAGCAGCGCCCGGATGTCATTCTGCACACTGCAGCCATTTCGGATACCGGCTACTGTGCCGACCACACGGAGCAGGCTTACCGCGCCAATGTGGAACTGCCGGTCTGGCTTGCCCGGGCGGCAGCTGAGATCGGCGCAAAGCTGGTGGCCTTCAGTTCGGATCAGGTCTATGCCGGTGTGGAGCAGTCCGGCCCGCTGCCGGAAACGATTCCGTTAAAGCCTGCCAATGTGTACGGGCAGGGCAAGCTGGAAATGGAGCAGCGGGTGCAGGCGCTCTGCCCGGGTGCCGTATTGCTGCGCGCCACATGGATGTACGACCTGCCGGGCTACCGGCTGCCCATCCGAGGCAATCTGCCACTGAACCTTCTGCGTGCGGCGCAGCGGGGAGAATCTGTCCGCTTTTCTGTCTGGGACTTCCGGGGCATCACCTATGTCCGGCAGGCGGTAGCACTGCTGGAAGCTGCCCTGACCCTGCCCGGCGGGGTCTATAACTTTGGCAGTGAAAACGCTGAAAACATGGTACTGACCGCCCGGCAGTTTGCTGAGACACTGGGGATCACGGTCGATATTCAGGAAGCTGACTGGGCACGGAATCTTGCGATGGATTGCAGCAAGTTGCGGGCGCAGGGCATCGTATTTGACACCACACAGGCAGGGCTGACGCGCTGTTTGCGGGATTATGGACTGCTCTGACCGCAGAAACGCAAATTTTTCCGTATCGCACAAAAAACAGAGAAAAGCACGAAAAAAGCAGGGGATTCTGTATGCTGCCAGCCGAATCAGGCTGGACAAATCATGCGGAAGCCCTGCTTTTTTGCTTGTCTGCCGAAGAAAAGTTCGCTTAAAGGATGCAGCATTTCTTCATATAAAAAGTCATACTTATTTTACATCTTATCTGCATTTTGCTATAATATTTTCGCTTTTTTGCAAAGCATCCGAACCGCATAAACCTTTAAAACCTTGAGGAGAGTGGAATTTTTGAAGGAAGTCAAGCTTGAAGAAGCGGCTTATCAGTTTGAAGCCAAAATGTCCCTGCGGCAGGCCATCCCGCTGGGCTTGCAGCATGTCTGCGCCATGTTCGTGGGCAACCTGACCCCGCTGCTGATCATTACCAGCGCCTGCGGCATTGCAGGCGGCGAGTTTGCAGACCTGCAGGTCACCCTGCTGCAGAGCGCCATGTTCGTGGCAGGCATCGTTACGCTGGTGCAGTTGTTCACCATCGGACCCGTGGGCGGCGCAGTGCCTATCATCATGGGTACCAGTTCCGGCTTTATCGGCGTGTTCAACAGCGTTGTGGGCACGATGGGCGGCGGTGTGCTGGCCTATGGCGCGATCATGGGCGCATCCATCATCGGCGGTATTTTTGAAAGCGTGCTGGGCTTCTTCCTGAAGCCGTTGCGCAGGTTCTTCCCGCCGGTGGTCACCGGCACGGTGGTGCTTTCCATCGGCCTTTCGCTGATCTCGGTGGGCATCAACTCCTTCGGCGGCGGCAACAAGGCCAAGGACTTCGGCTCTGTGGAGAACCTGCTTCTGGCACTGTTCGTGCTGGTGGTCATCCTGTTCTTCAAACACTGGACCACCGGCTTCCTTAGCTCCTCTGCCATCCTCATCGGCATTCTGGCCGGTTATGTGGTTGCTTTCATTATGGGTCTGGTGCTGCCCACTACCGGCGTGACTGCTGATGGTGTAGAGTTCACCAAGGCATGGGTGCTCAACTGGAACAAGGTGGCACAGGCCTCCTGGTTCGCAGTACCCAAGCTGATGCCGGTCAAGGTGGTATTCGATGCCCGTGCGATCCTGCCGGTGCTGATCATGTTCATCGTTACCGCAGTGGAGACTGTGGGCGATATCTCCGGCGTGATGGAGGGCGGCATGAACCGTGAGCCCTCCGATAAGGAGCTGTCCGGCGGCGTCATCTGCGATGGCCTCGGCTCTACCTTTGCCGCACTGTTCGGCGTGCTGCCCAATACCTCCTTCAGCCAGAACGTGGGTCTGGTGGCCATGACCAAGGTGGTTAACCGTATGGCACTGGCCTCCGGTGCCGTGTTCCTGATCCTCTGCGGCCTGATCCCCAAGCTGGGCGCGCTGATTTCCATCATGCCGCAGGCCGTTCTGGGCGGTGCTGCCGTTATGATGTTCTCTTCCATCGTGGTCAGCGGCATCCAGCTGATCACCAAGGAAAAGATGACTCCGCGCCACCTGACCATCGTGTCTGTGGCACTGGGCGTGGGCTATGGCATGGGTGCCAACAGCGGCATTCTGGCACAGGCTCCGCAGGCCCTCCAGCTGATCTGCGGCGAGTCCGGCATTGTTCCGGCCGCCTTTGTGGCAATTCTGCTGAACGTGCTGCTGCCCAAGAACGATATGGCAGAATAAATTTTAACTTTTTTGCCGGGCAAGGGCTTCCAGCTGCTGCAACACCTCCGGGGTGTCTGCGTCCAGCAGCTCTGCGCTGTCCGCAATGCAGACCGTGCGCACCTGCGCAGGATACTTTTTAAGCAGCACGTTGCCGCCTTTATTTTCCGGTAGGGCGAGCAGTTCCGGAAAGAAACTGCTTCCAAACAGAACGGGACTTCCGACAAGAGGCGCCGGGTCGTTTTCGGCCACGGCACCCAGACGGAAGATCTCCCGTTCTGTTTCTTTTTGCCATTCTGCCGGGGAGGGCTGCTCACGGCAGAAAAGAGCGGTCATAGCTTCTACCGTCTCCCGGCGCAGCAGGGGCTGATCCCCGGGCAGAAACATACAGCCGCTAAGCTCCGGCAGCTGCTCCAGCAGCGCTGAAAGCCCCAGCCGAACGGTATCGTTGCGGCCGGGCAGGCTGTGCAGCAGCACCGGGACGCCCTGCGCCCTGCACAGTGCCTGCACCTCCTCCGAGCGGGTCACCACGATGCGGGCAGCGATACTGGGTGTGGCGGTAGCGTCAAAAGCACGGCAGAGCATGGGTTGCCCGCAAAAATCTGCCAGTAGCTTGTTTGTGCCAAACCGGCGGCTCAGCCCGGAGGCCATGATCACACAGCCGACCGTAAGCGACTTCTTCATACAAAAACACCCCTTCAGCAGCATTTTATAATAGTATTATATCGAAAGCTGTGCTAAAATAAAAGCAGAGATATCGCAGCGATAGAAAAGAGAGGTACTGCACATGATGACGATCCGAGAATACAAGCGGGCAGAAAGTCTGGAGGAAGCGTGGCAGCTGAACCAGAAAAAACCAAACCGCATTTTGGGCGGCATGATCTGGCTGAAGATGGAAACCATCAATGTCGGCACCGCCATCGACCTTTCCGGTCTGGGGCTGGATACCATTGAGGAGAACGAGGAGGGCTTTTCCATCGGCGCTATGGTCACCCTGCGTCAGCTGGAACAGCACCCGGGGCTTGCCGCCTACACCCACGGTGCCATGCGGGAGGCTGTGCGCCATATCGTGGGCGTGCAGCTGCGCAATCTGGCAACTGTGGGCGGCAGCATTTACAGCCGGTTCGGCTTTTCGGACGTGCTGACCATGTTCCTTGCCATGGATTGTGATGTGGAACTGTACAAGGGCGGCATCCTGCCTTTGCAGGAATATGCCCAGCGCCCCTACGACCGGGACGTTCTGGTGCGGCTGATCGTAAAAAAGACACCGATGCAGCTTTATTACCAGTCTGTGCGCAACAGTCAGACCGATATCCCGGTGCTGACCTGTGCTGCCGCCCGGATGGAGAACGGCGATTACAGCATCGTCATTGGTGCGCGTCCGCTGCGCGCCGTGCGGTTCGAACTCCCGGCAGAGCCTGCCCTTGCGGGAGAACAGCTTGCCGCGCAGTTTGCCGAAGGCATAAAGACGCAGATCGTTACCGGCTCTAATATGCGCGGCAGCGCCGAATACCGCAGGCATCTGGCAGGCGTGCTGACAAAGCGCGCAGTGCTGGAGCTGGAACAGCGTAAAATGCAGGAGGAAAAGTAAATGCAGATCACACTTACCTTGAACGGCATCCGAGTGTCCGAGGAGATCACCCCGGATATGCTTTTGATCGATTTTGTCCGTGCACACGGCTGCAAGAGCGTCAAGCGCGGCTGCGAAACTTCCAACTGCGGTCTGTGCACCGTGTTTATGGACGATAAGCCTGTGCTGTCCTGCTCCGTGCTGGCAGCCCGCGCCGATGGGCACAAGATCACCACGCTGGAGGGTTTGCAGGAGGAGGCTGCCGAGTTCGGTGCCTTTATCGCAGATCAGGGTGCAGAGCAGTGCGGCTTCTGCAACCCGGGCTTTATTATGAATGCGCTGGCTTTATTCCGGGAGCAGCCGTACCCCACCGAAGAGCAGGTGAAGGAATACCTTGCCGGAAACCTGTGCCGCTGCTCCGGCTACGAAGGCCAGCTGCGCGGCATTATGAGCTTTCTGGCATGGAAAAAGCAGAAGGAGGGCGTACAGTGAAAACCGTCAACAAACCGTTCCGCAAAAAAGATGCGATGCAGCTGGTCACCGGCCAGCCTGTCTATATGGATGATATCATCCCGCAGGACTGCCTGATCGTCAAGCTGCTGCGCTCGCCCCATGCAAACGCCATCGTCCGCACCATCAACACCGCTGTTGCCAAAAAAGTGCCCGGCATCGAGGCTGTCTTTACCTGGGAGGATGTGCCGCAGGATGCCCGCCGTTATACGCAGGCCGGCCAGACTTACCCGGAGGCCAGCCCCTACGACCGTCTGCTCATCGATCGCCACGTCCGCTTTGTGGGAGACGTGGTGGCCATCGTAGCCGGTAAGGATGAAAAGTGCGTGGACAAGGCACTCAAGCTCATTAAAGTGGATTATGAGGTGCTGGAAGCCGTGCTGGATTTCCACACCGCAAAGGATAATCCTATCCTTGTGCATCCGGAGGATAACTGGGAAAGCCTTGCCCCCGTGGGCGCCGACAACAAGCGCAACCTCTGCGCCCATGATGCATGCGGAAACGGTGATATCGACGCTGTGCTGGCCGGGTGCGATGTGGTCATTGACCATGTGTACCACACCAAGGCCTGCCAGCAGGCTATGATGGAGACCTTCCGCACCTATTGTTCCATTGATACTTATGGGCGGCTGAATGTGCTCAGCTCTACCCAGATCGTGTTCCACGCCCGCCGCAACATTGCCAATGCACTGCACATTCCCAAGTCCATGGTGCGTGTCTCCAAGCCCCGCATCGGCGGCGGCTTTGGCGCTAAGCAGACCGCGGTCAGCGAGGTGTACCCGGCTTTTGTGACTTGGATGACCAAAAAGCCCTCCAAGCTCATCTTCAGCCGTGTGGAAAGCCAGACGGCTTCCTCGCCGCGCCACGAGATGGAAATGCACGTCCGTCTGGGCGCTACCAAGGACGGCATCGTGAAGGGCATTGACCTGTACACCCTGTCCAACACCGGTGCTTACGGCGAGCACGGCCCCACTACCGTGGGCCTGTCCGGTCATAAGTCCATTCCGCTGTACGGCAAGGCCGAGGCATTCCGTTTTGTCAGCGATGTGGTGTACACCAACCACATGTCTGCCGGTGCATACCGCGGCTATGGTGCTACACAGGGTCTGTTTGCGGTGGAATCTGCCGTGAACGAGCTGGCGCACAAGCTGAACATGGACCCCATTGCACTGCGCCTGAAGAATACCGTACAGGAGGGCGATGTGATGCCCGCCTACTACGGCGCAGTAAATACCAGCTGCGCACTGGACCGGTGCGTACTCAAGGTACGCGAGATGATCGACTGGGAGCACAAGTATCCCGCCCGGGATATGGGCAACGGCAAGATCCGTGCCGTGGGTATGGGTATGGCCATGCAGGGCTCCGGTATTTCCGGCATGGACGTGGGCAGTGCTACCCTCAAGCTGAACGATGACGGCTTTTATACCCTTATAATCGGTGCAGCCGATATGGGCACCGGTTGCGACACCACGCTGGCGCAGATCGCTGCCGAGGTTCTGGACTGCCCGCTGGATAACATTACCGTCTTTGGTGCGGATACGGATTCTTCCCCCTACGATTCCGGCTCCTACGCTTCCAGCACCACTTATGTCACCGGCAAGGCTACCGAAAAGTGCGCCATGAAGCTGCGGGAACAGATCTGCAAGTTGGGCGCAGAGCTGCTGGAATGCCCGGCGGATGCTGTGGAGTTTGACGGTAAGGTCGTGTTTGAAAGCGCCGACCCCACCCGCCAAAAGACCCTGTCCGAGATCGCCTTTGCTTCCCAGTTTGGCCATAAGATCCCGCTGGAATTTACCGAGACCCACACCTCGCCCTTGTCTCCGCCGCCGTATATGGTGGGCGCTGCCGAGGTAGAGGTGGATACCGAGACCGGCGAGGTGAAGGTGCTGGAATTTGACGCCTGCGTGGACTGCGGCACCCCCATCAACCCCAACCTGACCCGTGTGCAGGCAGAGGGCGGTATTTTGCAGGGCATCGGTATGACCCTGACTGAGAACATCACCTACGACAGAAACGGATACCCGGAGGAGAACTCTCTGTTCCAGTACAAGATCCCTGCCCGCAACGATATCGGGCATATCCATGTGGAGTTTGAGAATAGCTATGAGCCCAACGGCCCCTTTGGCGCAAAGTCCATCGGTGAGGTGGTCATCAATACGCCGCTGCCCGCCATCTCGGACGCCATCTACAACGCCATCGGCACCCGCTTCTACGAGCTGCCCATTACCCCGGAGCAGATCGCAATGGCAGTTGCAGCCAAGCAGTAATAGCAGATGCTGAACGAAAAAGAGCTTCCGTTTCTGGCAGAGAAAGGGCATATCGTTTCTCTGGTAGGCGGCGGGGGAAAAACGACCCTGCTGTATGCCATGGCAGACCACTGTGCCCGCAAGGGATGGCAGGTGCTTGTGACTACGACCACCCACATCCGGCAACCGGCAGCCTGCTATGCACCGGATGACGCAGCGCTTACCGCCTTATGGCAAGCGGGTCACTATGCAGTAATCGGAACCCCGGCAGAAAACAGAAAGCTGACTTTGCCGCCGCCGCAGCTTTTGCGCCGGATGGCACAGGCAGATGCGGTATTCATTGAGGCAGACGGGGCAAAGCACTACCCCTGCAAGGTCCCGGCGGCGCACGAGCCGGTGCTGCTGCCCCAAAGCGATATCGTTTTGGCGCTGGCAGGGCTTTCGGCGCTGGATAGGCCCTTGCGGGAGGTCTGCTTCCGCTACGATACCATCCGTCCGCAGTTTTTAGCGGCTGCGCCGGATGCACCTCTTACGCCCCCTGTGCTGGCACAGCTGCTTGCAAGCACGCAGGGTGGTCGCAAGGCGGTGGGCGACCGGCAGCTTTACGCTGTACTCAATCAGGCCGACACGCCGGAATTGCAGCAGCAGGGCATACAGATACAACAGCTTTTGCGTCAGCATGGTATAAAGTGCGTGCTGACGCATTTTGAAGAGGAAGAACGTGCATGAGCAAGGAAGATAAGATCGTGTTCTGTACCGGCGGCGGCTGCACCGCAAAGCTGGGTGCCGGGGTGCTGAGCCGTATTCTGGAAAAGCTGCCCCGGGGCGAAAAAGACCCGGATCTTCTGGTCGGCTATGACAGCCGGGATGATGCCGCAGTCTACCGCATTACGAACAACATTGCACTGGTGCAGACTGTGGACTTTTTTCCGCCGATGGTGGACGACCCCTATACCTTTGGGCAGATCGCAGCCACAAACGCCCTGAGCGATGTCTACGCCATGGGCGGCGAGGTAAAAACTGCCTTAAATCTGGTCTGTTTTCCGGAGGATATGGACTTGAATGTGCTGGGCGAGATTTTGCGCGGCGGTGCTGAAAAGGTGGCAGAAGCCGGCGGCAGCCTTGCAGGCGGACACTCCATTGCAGACAGCGGGGTGAAATACGGCCTTTCCGTGACCGGCCTTGTTGACCCGCACCGGATGTATACGAACGACACCGGTATTCCCGGCGACAAGCTGGTATTGACCAAGGCTTTGGGTGTGGGGCTGCTGTGCACGGCAAACCGTGTGGGCGAAGCCGCCCCGGAGGAGATGGAAGCCGCCATTCGCTCCATGACCACTCTGAACAAAACGGCGGCAGAGATCAGCCGCAAATACCGCGTCCATGCCGCTACGGATGTGACCGGCTTCAGCTTTCTCGGCCATCTGCATGAAATGATGGGCGGCAAACTTTCCTGCATCATCCATGCGGATGCAGTGCCGGTGCTTCCGGGCGCCCAAAAAGCAGCCGATGCGTTTTTGTACACCGCCGCCGGGCAGCGCAACCGCAACCATACCGGGCCGTTCGTCCGGTTTAAAAACGTAAGCTTCGCCATGGAGGAAGTCTTGTTCGACCCGCAGACTTCCGGCGGGCTACTGTTGGCGGTAGACCCGGCGGATGCCGCGGCACTGGAACAGGCGTTGCGCGCCGCAGGGCTGCCGGCAAGCATTGTTGGAGAGATCCTGCCGAAGCAGGAAATTGAGATCACCGTAACAGACAAATGAGAGGAGTAATCAGCATGGCTGAATTTATCAAAGTGGATGCACTAGGCGATGCCTGCCCGCTGCCTGTCGTCAAAGCGAAAAAGGCCATTTCCGAGCTGCAGGGCGCAGGACAGGTGGAGGTACTTGTGGACAACGAGATCGCCGTACAGAACCTGACCAAAATGGCGCAGCAGAAGGGGTATCAGTACAGCGCTGAAAAGCTGGAAGAGCGCAAATACCGTGTGCTGTTCACGCTGGGCGAAGTAGTAAGCGCCCCAGCAGAAGATGCTCCTGTCTGCACCTCTGATGCCCGCACTGATACGGTGGTGGCTATTTCCGCTGCCGTTATGGGCGATGGCAGCGAGGAACTGGGCAAGACCCTGCTCAAGGCCTTTGTATTTGCACTGACCCAGCAGGATAAGCTGCCTAAGACCATTCTGTTCTATAACGGCGGCGCAGCGCTAACCTGTGAAGGCTCTGCCATGCTGGAAGATCTCAAGGCGCTGGAAGCACAGGGCGTAGAGATCCTGACCTGCGGTACCTGTCTGAACTTTTACGGCCTTACCGAGAAGCTGGCTGTGGGCAGCGTGACCAATATGTACACCATTGCCGAAAAGCTGACGCAGGCCGGAAACGTGGTAAAACCGTGATCTATCTGGATAACGCGGCCACCACTCTGCATAAACCGCCGCAGGTGGAACAGGCTATTCTGGAGGCACTGCACACGGCAGGCAACCCCGGGCGCGGCGCACACGAGCCCACCCTTCACGCCGCACGGATCGTGCTGGACACCCGTCTGGCGCTGGCAGAACTTTTCCATGTGCCGGACCCTTCCTGCATCTTTTTTGCCGCCAATGCGACCATGGCGCTGAACACAGTACTGAACGGCGTGCTGCATCCGGGCGACCATGTCATCACAACGGTATGCGAGCATAATTCTGTTCTGCGTCCGCTGTACCGGCTGCGGGCACAGGGGGTAGAGGTCTCTTTTACCGGGGTGGATGCGGCTGCACAGCTTTGTTACGACCAGTGGGAAACGCTGCTGCGTCCCACGACTCTGGCACTGGTGGTGACAGGGGCTTCCAACGTGACCGGCAATGGCATCGACCTTGCCCGCGCAGCGGATTTTGCCCACCGGCACGGTCTGCTGCTGATCGTGGATGCAGCCCAGACTGCCGGTGCGCAGCCCATTGATGTACAGCAGCTGAGCATTGATGCTCTCTGCTTTACCGGGCACAAAGCTCTGCTGGGACCGCAGGGCACCGGCGGAGCTTATGTGCGCCCCGGGTTACAAATTGCGCCGCTCCTTGTTGGCGGCAGCGGCGTGCACAGCTTTGATGAAACGCACCCCTTGCAGATGCCCACCGCACTGGAGGCGGGCACACTGAACGTGCACGGCCTTGCAGGGCTTTGCGCCGGGGTGCGTTGGCTGCTGGAGCAGGGCGTAGAAAACCTTGCTGCCCGGGAAAACGCCCTTGCCCGCCTGTTTTATGAGCAGGTTCGTACTGCACCGGGCGTAACAGTATACGGTGATATGGCTATGCAGTCCCGTGCGCCCATTGTGGCGCTGAACATCGCACAGGAGGATTCTGCCCGGGTGGCAGATATCTTGTGGGAGGACTACGGCATCTGCGTGCGTGCCGGAGCGCACTGTGCTCCGCTGATGCACAAGGCCCTTGGCACTGTGGAGCAGGGCGTGGTACGGTTCAGCTTTTCCCATTTCAATACGGAGCAGGAGGTACAGCAGGCAGCGCAGGCAGTCTGTGCACTTGCGCGGGAGATTTTATGCGAGTAAAACGAAGCTATATTGTGCTTTCCTTCCGCACCACCTTAGAGGCTATGGAGTGGGAAAAGCAATGCAATGCCCGGCAGGTGCCCGGGCGGCTGATCCCGCTGCCGCGTGAGATCTCGGCAGGGTGCGGGCTTGCATGGCGTATGCTGCCGGAGGACTGGCAAAGCTGGCAGGCAGAACTGGATCAGACACAGTTTGATAAGGTAACACCTGTGGAGCAATAATTAAGGGAGAGAAACACCAATGAACAGACAAACGCTTGCAGACGTTCTGCAAAGTACAAACCAGACCGGCAGCTATACGCTGGCTACCGTGCTGGAAGGCGCAGAGGCAGGCAGTCAGCTGCTGCTGCGGGACGGAGACGCCCTGTGGCAGACCCAGAGTGCCGAACTTTTGCAGCGTCAGCTTGCCGTCCTGCAGGCCTGTACCGCTACGGGCTTTCTTACACTGGAAGGTCAGCGGGTATCTGTCTCTTATACACAT
>ENA-OXEZ01000117-OXEZ01000117.1-human-gut-metagenome-genome-assembly--contig:-NODE-117-length-26470-cov-13.3778_pt1 | contig 26470 bp, 20 predicted proteins | sample MGYA00249834_ERZ652262 | MGnify/ENA primary metagenome ERZ652262 (study PRJEB26925, sample SAMN05826728) | human gut metagenome | biome: ENVO:2100002; feature: ENVO:00000062; material: ENVO:00002003... | reverse complement strand
TTCTGGATGATCGAGCCGGAGATGGCCTTCTGCGACCTGAACGGCTACATGGACAACGCCGAGGCCATGATCAAGTACGTCATCCGCTATGTGCTGGACAACTGCCCGGACGAGATGGCCTTCTTTAACCAGTTCATCGACAAGGGCCTTGTCGAGCGTCTGGAGCTGGTGGCAAACAGCGAGTTCGCCCGCATCAGCTACACCGAGGCTATCGAAATTCTGAAAAAGAACAACAAGAAGTTCCAGTACCCCGTGGAGTGGGGCGTGGATATCCAGACCGAGCACGAGCGCTACCTGACCGAGGTGGTGTACAAAAAGCCGGTCTTTGTCACCGACTACCCCAAGGAGATCAAGAGCTTCTACATGAAGCAGAACGCCGACGGCAAGACCGTTGCCGCAGCAGATATGCTGGTGCCCGGCATCGGCGAACTGATCGGCGGCAGCCAGCGTGAAGAGGACTACGGCAAGCTGGTGGCCCGCATGGACGAGCTGGGCATGGACAAGACCAACTACGAGTGGTACCTGAACCTGCGCAAGTTCGGCGGCGTGGAGCACGCAGGCTACGGCTTGGGCTTTGAGCGTATGATCATGTACCTCACCGGCATCCAGAACATCCGTGACGTGCTGCCCTTCCCCCGCACCGCATACGGCTTCTGAGAAGTGCGCACACTGTAACCAAAGAAAGCCGCCGCCTCTGCGGCGGCTTTCTTGTTCTTCATTTTTCAACAAGGAGCACAAAACAAGTGGAAAATATTTCGCCTGCCCTCTTGGACTGGTTCTACAAAAACCGCCGCAGTCTGCCCTTCCGGGAGGACCCCACCCCCTACCATGTGTGGCTCAGCGAGGTGATGCTGCAGCAGACCCGGGTGTCGGCGGTGCTGCCGTATTACTACCGCTTTCTGGAAGCGCTGCCGGATATCCCCGCGCTTGCCGCCTGCGGGGAGGAAAGGCTGCATAAGCTGTGGGAAGGGCTGGGCTATTACAGCCGGGTGCGCAACCTGCAAAAGGCTGCAAAGCTCGTTTGTGCACAGTACGGCGGGCAGCTGCCCGCCGACTACGCCGCCCTGCGGGCGCTGCCCGGCATCGGGGAGTACACCGCCGGTGCCATCGCGTCCATCAGCTTCGGCCTTCCTGTGCCCGCCGTGGACGGCAATGTGCTGCGGGTGTTTTCCCGCCTGTATAATGACTCCGGAGTTATTACAGAACCGGCGGTAAAAAAGGCCTTTACCGCCCGGGTCATGGAGCATCAGCCACCGGAAAAGGCCGGGGATTACAATCAGGCGCTGATGGAGCTGGGTGCGCTGGTCTGCGTGCCTAATGGCGCACCTTTGTGCGGGCAGTGCCCGCTGGCAGAAGTCTGCCGCGCCCGGGCGGCGGGCACCACCGCCCAGCTGCCCCAAAAGGCAAAGCCCAAGCCCCGCAAGATTGTGCCGGTAACGCTGGCGCTTGTGGAAAGCCCGGCGGGCTTTCTGGTGCAGCAGCGGCCGGAAAAAGGCCTGCTGGCCGGGCTGTGGCAGCCGGTCTTGTGGGAGGGCGAGCATCTTTTGCAGGCCGAGGTGCTGGCGCGGCTTACGGCACTGGGACTGGACACCGGCGCGGCGCAGCCCGCCGCCCTGCCCGCCGCAAAGCATATCTTTACCCATATCGAATGGCTCATGTCCGGCGTGCAGCTGCGCGTTCCGGCGCAGAGTGCCCCGGCGGGCTATGTCTGGGCAAGCCGGGAGGCACTGCGCACCACCTACACCCTGCCCGGGGCGTTCCGGGCGTATAAGCCGCTGCTGCTGTGATTTTGGCAATTTGCTGTAATGAACCGCGCCAAAACCGGCACACTGCCCAAACTGTGCCCCGCAGCACCTTCGGGGCGTGAAAATTGGGGTGCAACGGTTGTAATTTTGGGCGGGAACGGGTATAATAAAAGCTACAAAGCGGCGCTGATTGCCGCTTGCATCAAGATCCTTTTGCGGGACGCCCGCTGGAAAAATCAAGCTGAAACAACGTTTCAACTGCAAAAAGGAGTGTACTGAATCTATGAAAAAATCTTGCTTGGTCGCTGTGATCGCCGTTCTGGCTGCTGTGGCTGGTGCGCTGGCTGCTGTGGCACTTTACCTGAACCGCCGCGAGAAGGAGCTGGACGAATACGAGCGCCTGCTGTTCGGCGAGGATGACGCAGAAACCGTAGAGCCGGAGGAAGCTGCTGCCGAGGACGAGACCGAGGCAGAATAATTCCTCTAAAATACCGGAAACTACCGGGAAGATGAGCACATCGGGGCGCACGGAGCAGTCTGTCTGAACGGACTGCCCCGGTGCGCCCTTTTTGTACATAAGGAGAAGGAACATGAAGCGTTTTTTGCTCTGGATCATCAGTGTGGCGCTGGGCGTGGTGGTGCTGCTGGCGGCTGTGATGGGGGTAAGCTATGCCTTTACCACCGAGGGCGGCTGCCCGGACGATGCGGCGCAGTTCGGCGGGCAGGCGCTGGAAGCCAACGGCTCCTGCTGGCAGGTGCCGCTGTTGGGCGGTCAGCTGGATAAGGTATTTGCCAGCCCCGCCACCCTGAGTGTGCAGAAGCTGGGTGTGCTGTACACCGCCCACCCGGAGCTTACAGTGCCGGACTGGACCTGCTACACCGCCCTGACCATCCAGAATGCGGCGGGGGATGTGCTGTTTGCGGGCAGCGCGGGGGAGTACCAGAACTTCCTCTTCCCTGCGAACGGCGAGTATAAGGCGGAGCTGACCGCGTGGCGTGTGCCCAAGGGCGGGGTCATCACCCAGTTCGAGGGCGGCAGCACCGGCCAGCTGCGCAAAAACTTAGGTCTGGAGCGCCCCGCAAAGCCCACCGGCTGGTACCGGTACAGCTTCCGATTCACCCTGCAGGCCAGCGCGGAGGTGGAGCTTTCCGCCGAGCGGGTGGAGCAGGGCGGCACGGTGGGCGTGCGCATCTCCGGTATGACCGGGGACGCCGTGCCCACCATCGAGACCGACCTTGGCAGCGTGCAGTGCGTGCGCGCCGCCGAGGGCTGGCGCGCCTATATCCCGGCAGCCTATAACGCCTCCTCCGGCGGGCACGAGATAAACATCACGGTGAACGGCGAGACCATCACCCGCACCCTGACCGTGCTGCCGAAGGACTTTGGCACGGTGGAGGCAGAGGCCGAGGAACCCGCTGCGGACAGCGCCAACGCCCAGTTCCGCAGTGCCATCTGGCCGCTGTACGAGGCTGCCGCCACCGCCAAGCAGTGGCAGGGCGGCTTTGTGCCCCCGGCCGAGGACTCCATGACCTTGGTGGACTACGGGCAAATTAAAGTAACGAACGGCCAGCAGGGCAGCCGCTCCAACTCCACAAAGCTGTACACCATCCCCGGTGCGCCCTGCCGCGCCGCGGCCAACGGCACGGTGGTATTCGCGGGCAATCTGGAACTTACCGGCAACACGGTGGTCATCGACCACGGCTGCGGGCTGCGCAGCTATCTGTACGGCTTGCAGGAGCTTTCGGTCAGCAAGGGCCAGACCGTGGAAAAGGGGCAGGCTGTGGGCGCGCTGGGCGAAGAGCTGACCATGGACTTCAAGCTGGGCAGCAGAAGCGTGAACCCCCGGCTGCTGTTCCAGACCTCCGGCGGCTTGTTCTGGAAGGAAAACGGCTGAGCCGTAAGATGTAGGAGGAACGACATTGAAAAAGAGGATCATTGCATGGGCGGTGCTGCTCTCGGTATGTGCAGCAGCCCTTGGGCTGTGGTGCAGCGCCGCCGCCGGCAAAGCTGCCCGCACCCTGCCCTGTGAAGAGGAGGGGCTTATCCTTTCCATCACCACCTTTGATGGCAAGAGCGAATCCAAGCCCTTCCTCAAGTGTTTCGGGCATACATGGATCGGGCTGGACAACCGCACCGGGCACACGGTCTACCTGAAAGACCGTGCCATTCCGGACGGTGAGATGGTTACCTTCTCGGTCTGGGCGGTGTCGGGACTTTCGGGGCTGCTGTTCGATCTGGAACCGTGCTATATCGCCAATTACGGACGCTACACCGGCAGACTGTCCCTGAGCACCAATATCGGGGAGGAGCAGCTGAAGGTCATTGAGGACTACATGGAACAGCACGATAAATGGACGGTGGACAAAAATTGCAGCTACTAGTCGATCCATCTGTGGAACGAGGTGGTGGGCGAGGATGCTGCGTTGAAGATCCGGGGCTTTGTCTGCACGCCCGAAAAAATTGAACAGGCTTTCAGCGTCTTTGACTGCGTGGAGGTGGACAAGGACTTCTCCCGCGCAGGGGACATCTACTGCTACAAGGACGGAGAGAGAACGGAGCTGCAATTATGTTCGTAAAATTCATCACAAGCAGGAAGCAGGCTGCTGCGGGTCATTGTGTGCGCAGCGGCAGGGCTGTACGGCCTGTACAACGCCATCTCCTGCTTTGTCACCCTGTACAAAGCGGGGCATCAGCCCTACCTGATGGCCGGGACGGTGCGGTTCGATTTTCAGGGCTACTATATGATGGCCGCCATGCACGTTGGCATCTGCCTGCTTTTGGGGGTGCTGGTATGGCTCTTCCTCAAAGGAACGAAAAAACTGCGGGAAAAGACCGCAGTCCGGTAAATTTGCGGTTTTTCTGTAACGTTTTTCCTCTTTATGCGTTATTGGGGTGAAAGGGCACACAAAAGCCCGCAAAGGAGGAAATGACCATGAAGCTGGAATGTGACGTGATCCGCGATTTACTGCCCCTGTACGCCGAAAAGCTTGCCAGCCCCGCCAGCAGTGCGCTGGTGGAACAGCACCTTGCAGAGTGCCCCGCCTGCCGTGCAGAGCTGGAACAGATGGAAAAGCCGGTGCCGGTGCAGCCGGAACCCCAGCCGGATGCACCGCTGCGGAGCATCCGAAAGACCTTGCAGAAAAAGAGCATCCGCATAGCAGCGGCAGCGGTTCTGACAGTGCTGTGCGCTTTTGGGCTGGTGTTCTGGATGGGCGGCGCAAAAACGCCGGTGACGGCAGAACAGGCGAAAATCTGGACTTATAACAAAAAGGAAAACGAAGCGAACCTCTGTGTGCTGGAAGTGCAGGGCGAAAACGTCTGGCTGGAACTGGAAGGCTCTTTTAACTGGGGCAAACCATCCGTTACCGTCCGGGCGGTGCGCTATACCTTCCCGCACATCCATGCTGCGCTGGAAGGGCTGCTGGGCACATCGGCTTCCGATACCAGCATCACAGTCTCCGGCACACAGCTGCTGACAGTGCAATGCGCCGACGAGACCCGCTATTACAGGGACGGTCAGCAGGTGGAGCGGTTCATCCTGAAAAAAGAGGATGGAACGCAGACCTATGTTTACGAATCCGAGGATGTGGTCACGCAGGAACAAGGCGTGTTTGAGAAGGGCTGACTATGGACATTGAAACCATCTACCGGCTCTACTTCCGGGACGTCTGCCTGTTTTTGCAGGGGCTTACCCGCAGCGAGACGCTGGCCGAGGAGCTGACGCAGGAGACCTTTTTCCGGGCGCTGGACGGCCTGAAAGACTATGACGGCAAGCAGGATGTGCGGGCGTGGCTGTTCACCGTAGCGCGCAACGCCTACTACGACCACTGCCGCCGCGCAAAGCACGCCGCCCCGCTGGAAGATGCCGAAACAAAGGCCGCCGACAGCCCGGATATCGCGCAGCTGCTGGTGGATAAGGATGCCGCTTTTACGGTGCACCAGTGTCTGCACGCGCTGGAAGAGCCATACAAGGAGGTCTTCAGCCTGCGAGTGTTTGGCGAACTGCCCTTTGACCGCATCGGGGCGATTTTTGGTCACAATGCCGCATGGGCGCGGGTGACCTATTACCGCGCCAAGACCCGCCTCCAGACCATGCTGGAACAGCAGAAATGATTGGGAATGCCCTCCGCGCGAACCCTTTCAGTCACGCCTTACGGCGTGCCAGCTCCCCCGAAAGGGGGAGCTTTTTTGTGTGGCGGCAAGGTTTGCCTGCCCGGGAGTTACCCCTTCTGTGAAAAAAGTGGCTCAGAAACGCCCGCAGGCGTTTCTGAGCCACAGATTATAATAATATTTTTTCCCCGGGTCAGGCCTTCTCAGAGGGCTTGCTCAGGTCTACACTGCGGATGATCTTGCGCACCGGCAGGATGCTCTTGGCGTTCATGGACAGCTCGTCCACGCCCATGCGCAGGAAGGTCTCGGTCAGGGCGGTGTCGGCACCCAGCTCGCCGCAGATGCCCACCCAGATGCCGTGACGGTGACCGGCTTCAATGGTCATCTTGATGGCGCGCAGCACGGCGGGGTGATGGGGGTTGAAGAAGGGCTCCAGCTTTGCATTCTGGCGGTCCAGTGCGCAGGTGTACTGGGTCAGGTCGTTGGTGCCGATGGAGAAGAAGTCGCACTCGGCGGCCAGCTCGTCCGCGATGAGCACGGCGGCGGGGGTCTCGATCATGGTGCCCACTTCAATGTTCTGCCCCATCTTGACGCCCTCGGCGGTCAGCTCGGCGCGGCACTCTTCCAGAACAGCCTTGGCGTCCTGCAGCTCCCGCAGGCTGGTGATCATGGGGAACATGATGCTCATGTTGCCGTAGGCGGAAGCACGCAGCAGCGCACGCAGCTGGGTCTTGAAGAAGTCCTTGCGGGTCAGGCAGATGCGGATGGCGCGGTAGCCCAGCGCGGGGTTATCCTCGTGGTCCAGCTTCATGTAATCCACGGTCTTGTCTGCGCCGATATCACAGGTACGCACCACCACCTTGCGGGGTGCAAGGCTTTCCACCACCTGCTTGTAGGCCTCGAACTGGTAGTCCTCGGTGGGGAAGTCCTTGCAGTTCAGGTAGACGAACTCGGTGCGGAACAGACCCACGCCGCCGGCGTCGTTCTGCTGCACAGCGCCAACATCGCCCATGCCGCCGATGTTGGCAAACACGTTGATGGTCTTGCCGTCCAGCGTGGTGTTGGGCTTGCCCTTCAGCTCCTGCAGCAGGGCCTGCTTTTTCTGGTCTTCCTGCTGGCGCTTTTTCAGGCTCTTGAGCAGATCGGGGGTGGGGTCCACATACACACAGGCGTTGTAGCCGTCCACCACAGCCATCTTGCCGTCCCAGTCGTCCTGAATGTCCTTGCACTGGATCAGGGCGGGGATGTTCATGCTGCGTGCCAGAATGGCGGTGTGGCTGTTGGAGCTGCCCTCGCGGGTGATGAAGCCCAGCAGCAGGCTTTTATCCATGCGCACGGTCTCGGAGGGAGCCAGATCCTCGGCTACCAGAATGCTGGGCTCGGTGCCCTGCAGGGAAGCGTTGTCCACCCCCTGCAAAATGTCCAGCATGGCCTGCGCAATGTCCAGCACATCGGCGCTGCGGGCCTGCAGATACGGGTCGTCCATGGCAGAGAACACCGCAGCCTGATTGTTGCCGGCGGTCTTGACGGCGTACTCGGCGCACATCTTCTGCCCGTTGATGATCTCCTTGATGGCGTCCACAAAGTCGTCATCATCCAGCATCATGGCGTGGATGTTGAACACCTCGGCAATGTCCTCGCCGGCTTCTGCCAGTGCCTTTTCATACAGGGCGGTCTGCTGCTCAATGGCCTTCTGGCGGGCAGCTTCAAAACGCTCCAGCTCTGCGGCAGTATCTGCCACAGGGGCGGTGGAAATCGCGGTATCTTTTTTCTTGTAGATCTTCAGCTTGCCAATGGCGATGCCATTGAGTACGCTTTTGCCGGTGCCTACCTGCATAGCACGTTCTCCTTCCACTTACAGCCGGGCGTGCAGCGCCCGGCGTTTTGTCAAAAAAGCCCCCGCAGTTTCCCCGCGAGGGCTCGGCTTTCAAGTCGCGGCTCAGACGTTCTCGCTCAGGAACTTCTGGATTGCCTCTGCGGCTGCTTCTTCATCATCGCCTTCGACCTTGATGGTCACGGTCTCGCCCTGCTTGACGCCCATGCCCATCAGAGCCATCAGCTTGCGCATATCGCAGCTCTTGCCGTCCTTCTCGAGGGTGGCGGTGCTTGCAAAGCCCTTCACGGTCTTGACCAGCAGGCCGGCGGGACGGGCATGGATGCCGCAGGCATCCTTAATAGTGTACTGAAATTCCTTCATAATCATTTTCTCCTTACTACTTGATCCCTCTGCCCGGGCTGCACATTCAGCCCCGGAACATGGCTTTGCCAACGGGAATCGGTATACTATTATTATAAACCCGTACCGTTTTTTTTGCACCGTTTCATATTGCCGATTTTTACAAGAATTTTTTGTTATATTTGAACATACGGATGCTACAAAAATCCGTGTTTTGTCTAATTTTTGTCGAATCGTTTGTAAAAACTAGGCAGTTTGTGCAACTGCCGGACAAGAGCTTAAAAAAGGTCGTTTTTTAAGCAATGCCGTCCCTATTCCACGGGATACCCTTCTGCGTCCAGCGGCAGCTCGGTGTAGGGGGCTGCCTGCGGGGCGGCTTCGGGTTCTGCCTCCGGTTCGCCGGAGGTCTGCTGCGCGGTGCTGTCGGTCAGCTGCTCGTCGTGCCGCTCGCCCCAGTCGCCGCTGTAATCCTCGCCGGAAGTCTGCTTTGCCAGTTCGTTCTGAGCGTCCTGCAGTCCAAGCACCGTGCCGGAAGGTTTTTCCAGCAGATACGCGCCCACGGCCTTCTTTTTATACACCAGCAGCACCCCGTAGCGGCTGGTCTCGCCGTTGCTTGCCGCCGGGAGCAGCGCCGACCATTTTTCCACCGTTTTGCCCTTGTAGCGGGCAAGATCCATGCCGCTCTGCTGCACCACCCCGTTGAAGGCAGAAAAACTGTCGTCCCACCTGCGGGGGATCTTGACCTTATCCGCCGTAATGGACGCGCCGTCCACCTCCAGTCCGTAGCCGGTAAACCATGTCTGGATGTCCTGTGCGCTCTCGATACGGTTCACCGGGGCAGCCACCGCCACCGTCCGGGTACTGATGAACCGCCCCAGCATGGCGCTGAACACCACCAGCGCGCAGCACGCCGCCCCTGCTCCCAGTTTTTTCAGGCTCGTCTTGCTCAGTGTGACCACAAACATATCCCCATGCCTCCCCGCCATTTGCGCTTGCATACTCTGCCACCAGCTTATGCACAAAAACAGGACAGTATGATAAAAACACCCCCGGTCAGGGCTTGCGCCACTGACCGGGGGTGTTTAGTCTCTTTTACCCGATATAGCTGATATTGGCGTCCAGCTCGCCGCTGTAACCGTTGATGCGGGCCTTCTCGGTGCCCTGCCACAGGTCACAGCCGATGGGGCTGGAAGAGACGCCGTAGTGGGCGTTCCAGATGGTGTAGCGGCTGCGCAGGGTGTTGTAGTCCACCCGCTTGCGGTACCATGTGGTGGAAGCGTACACGCCGGGCTTGTAGCCCAGCTCCTTTACCCGCTCGCAGAAGGCGATGGCGCACTTGGTGCGATCCTCAACGCCCAGACCGTCAGCGCGGCCGGTGCCGCCCGGGGCGGTGGAAGCCTCGGTGTCATAGAAAATGGGGTAGTCCAGCATCCGGCCGTTCAGCGCCCAGTTGCAGCCCTCGGCCTCCTCCTGCGCTTCGGCCTCGTTCACGGCCTGCGTAAAGAAATACACGCCCACCTTCAGTCCCGCGTTGCGGGCATTGGTGAAGTGCTCTTCGAACATGGGGTCCTTGACCAGGTTTCCCGCAGCGCCGTAGCCACGGTAGCCGATGCGGATGATGACGAAGCTCACGCCGGATTTTTTGATCTTGTTCCAGTCCAGCCCGGACTGATACTTGGACACGTCGATGCCAAAGGTCACATTGTCCTGCTTTACGCCGTTGGCGTCAAAATAATACAGCTTGCCGTCAATGGAGCGCAGACCGGTGACTTTTTTGTTGGTGTCCTGCGCATAGTAGTAGGTCTTGCCGTTCTCGGTGCGCCAGCCGGAGTAGGCCGGAGCCGGTTCCTCTTCCTTATCCTTGCTGCCGAACAGCCAGTTGAACAGCCACCGGAAAAAGCCGTTTTCGTCGGTCAGGTCGATGCACTGCGCCTCGGCATCCTCCAGTGCACCGGAATCCAGCGCCTGCTGGATCTGTTCCGGGGTCAGCAGTACGCTGCCCTCCGGGGTGTGCTGGCTGGCGGTGTCGTTCTGGGCGGTGCCGTCCGCTGCGGGAGCCTGCGGGTCCTGCGCGGCCAGCTCCGGGGTCTCCTCCAGCAGCATGGCAGGGGAGTTCTCCTCCTCCAGTGCGGCGTCCCCGGCGGGCTGTGCCGGTGTTTCCGGCGTTTCCGGTGCTGCGGCAGATTCTTCCGGTTCAGCCGGTGCAGTTTCGGCGGTTTCCGGTTTTTTTGCTTGTTCCGGGACAGACTCAGCCTGCTGCGGCTGCGCGGTGCTTTCCGCTGCCTGCTCCGGGGCAGTCGCCGTGCTCTCCGCTGCCGGGGCAGGGTCAGCCGGAGCAGTCTGCTGCGGTGCTTCGGCGGTAACGTGGGGCACGACTGCGCCCACGGTCAAAGTTTCCGGCTGTGCAGACAGCAGGGTCGCTGCCCCTGCGCCGCCCACAGCCAGAACCAGCGCCATGGTCAGCGCTGCAATGGCTGTCACCGCCTTGCGGCGGGCTGTGCCGGATCGGTCAAATCGTTTTTTCATCTATTGTCTCTGCCTCCGAATCTCCCGGTGGTGCAGCGCTGTGCTGCACCGGGTCTTTGCCCCTTGCCCGGGGCGGGTCCGCTTTTATTCCACGCCGCCCATGCGCTTATAATAAAAAGGACGGCGGATAATAACTTTACGCTTTCTCTAGTATACACCCGCACGCGGGGAGCCGTCAACGGCACAGCGGGCTTCTACACAAATTCTCCACCGGGGCAGTGTGTCGGAAAATGTTCCAAATGGAATACGTTCCGGCAGGGCAGAACATTGCACAAAGCCGAAATTTCACATTTTTTCCAGCAATCTCTTGCTGTCTTGACATGTGTATGGTATGATACAGGACATACGTTCGTAACCTTAACGATCTGTTTTGGATAGAAAGGCAAGTTTTATGTCGAAGCTGAAAGAATTTTTGGTGCGGAAGGATATCGTCATCTCTCCGCAGCGTTACCTCATTGACGCGCTGGGCGCAATGGCACAGGGCCTGTTCGCCAGTCTGCTCATCGGTACCATCATCAAGACGGTGGGTCAGCAGACCGGTCTTGCACTGCTGGTGGATCTGGGCGGCTATGCTACGGCCATGAGCGGCCCCGCCATGGCCTGTGCTATTGGCTGGGCACTGCATTGCCCGCCGCTGGTGCTGTTCAGCCTGATCACCGTGGGCTACTCGGCCAATGCGCTGGGCGGTGCAGGCGGCCCGCTGGCCGTGCTCATCATTGCCATTGTGGCAGCAGAGCTGGGCAAGGCCGTGAGCAAGGAGACCAAGGTGGATATCCTTGTCACCCCGCTGGTGACCATCTTTGCGGGTGTCGGGCTTTCCATGCTCATCGCCGCCCCCATCGGCGCAGCCGCAAGTCAGGTGGGCACTCTTATTATGTGGGCTACCGAGCAGGCTCCGCTGGTTATGGGCATTCTGGTGTCGGTCATCGTGGGCGTGGCACTGACCCTGCCCATCTCCTCTGCTGCCATCTGCGCTGCACTGGGTCTGACCGGCCTTGCAGGCGGCGCTGCCGTGGCAGGCTGCTGCGCCCAGATGGTGGGCTTTGCCGTGATGAGTTACAAGGAGAACGGTGTAGGCGGCCTTGTCAGTCAGGGTCTGGGCACCAGTATGCTGCAGATGGGCAACATCATCAAGAACCCCCGCATCTGGATCGCCCCCACGCTGGCCAGTGCCATCACCGGCCCGCTGGCTACCTGCCTGTTCCACTTTGAGATGAACGGCGCAGCGGTCTCCTCCGGCATGGGCACCTGCGGTCTGGTGGGGCAGATCGGCGTCTACACCGGCTGGGTCAGCGATATTGCCGCCGGTACCAAGGCTGCCATCACCCCCATGGACTGGGCTGCCATGGTGCTGCTGTGCTTTGTACTGCCCGCCGTGCTCAGCGTGGTGTTCTGCGAGGTGGAGCGCAAGCTGGGCTGGATCAAAGAGGGCGATTTGAAGCTGAACTAAATAGTTATAGTTAAACCACCGGAGCGTCTGCGGATGCTCCGGTGGTTTTGTTTGTAGGGGGACGAACCCTCTCAGTCTCGCATACGCTCGACAGCTCCCCCGAGGGGGGAGCTTTTTGCATCTGCCGATTTGCGGCGTAAAACCTCCCCCTTTCGGGGGAGGTGGCATCGCGCAGCGATGACGGAGAGGGTTTACTCCCCCGAAACCCCATGAAAAAATACACTCAAATTGCATAAAATGTGCATATATTTAAAAGTATTTGTATAAAGATACAGATTAAACCAAAAGAAAAGCGAAACGGGTGCTATGTTTGGCAGTTTTTAGCATTGACGGAAAACCCGCGCTGCGTATAATAAAAGCATCAGCCGCAAACGAAAGACAGAGGATGCGAAGGGAAATGCGCATCAGAGAACAAAAGTGTATTTTTATTAAAGGAGCGCGTTTATCATGAAAAAGGAAAACATCAAAAAAGTCGTGCTGGCTTACTCCGGCGGTCTGGATACCTCCATCATCATTCCCTGGCTGAAGGAAAACTACAACAACTGCGAGGTCGTTGCTGTTTCCGGTGACGTGGGTCAGGGCACCGAGCTGGACGGTCTGGAAGAAAAGGCCAAGGCTACCGGCGCATCCAAGCTGTATGTGCTGGACCTGAAGAAGGACTTTGTGGAGAACTACATCTTCCCCACCTTGAAGTTCGGCGCTAAGTACGAGGACTACCTGCTGGGCACCAGCTTTGCACGTCCGTGCATCGCCAAGGCACTGGCTGATATCGCCATCAAGGAGGGTGCAGATGCCATCTGCCACGGCTGCACCGGCAAGGGCAACGATCAGGTGCGTTTTGAGCTGACCCTCAAGGCACTGTGCCCGGATATGGCCATCATTGCTCCGTGGCGTGAGTGGGACATCGAGAGCCGTGACGAGGAGATCGACTACGCCGAGGCGCACAACATCCCCCTGAAGATCAACCGTGAGACCAACTACTCCAAGGACAAGAACCTGTGGCATCTGAGCCACGAGGGTCTGGATCTGGAGAACCCCGCCAACGAGCCCCAGTACAATAAGCCCGGCTTTCTGGAGCTGGGTGTCAGCCCCGAGCAGGCACCCGATGTTCCCACCTATGTGACCATCCACTTTGAAAAGGGTGTTCCCACCGCTGTGGACGGCAAGGAGATGGGTGCTGTGGAGCTGGTGGAGTACCTGAATAAGCTGGGCGGCGCAAACGGCATTGGCCTGCTGGACATTGTGGAGAACCGTCTGGTGGGTATGAAGAGCCGCGGCGTGTACGAGACTCCCGGCGGCGCCATCCTGTACAAGGCCATCGACGTGCTGGAGACCATCACGCTGGACAAGGAAAGCTCTCACTTCAAGGCACAGCTGGCACAGAAGTACGCCGACATCGTGTACAACGGCCAGTGGTTCACCCCGCTGCGCGAGGCACTGGATGCCTTTGCCGACAGCCTTGAGAAGACTGTGACCGGCGATGTCAAGCTGAAGCTCTACAAGGGCAACATGATCAACGCCGGTGTGACCTCTCCGTTCACCCTGTACGATGAGCAGACCGCTTCCTTCGGCGTCGATAAGGATTACGACCAGTCCGATGCCACCGGCTTCATCAACCTGTTCGGCCTGTCCATCAAGGAGCGCGCAAAGCTGTCCAAGAACTGGCCGGAGGTCAAGTAATCGCAACATTTTCGACTGCGTGTGTTTTCACACTTTCACACGCGGGTTCTCACACCGGCATCGTTGCCGGCGGCACCGCCGCAGGAGCGTTTTCCCCTGCGGCGGCTTTGCCGTTTTTATAAGGAGTTTATATTATGGCAGAACAACTCTGGAAGGGTCGGTTTTCCAAGGCGGTGGACAGCCGCGTCAACGACTTCAACTCCTCCATCCGCTTCGACCAGCGGATGATCGCGCAGGATATGCGCGGCAGCGGCGTCCATGCCGCCATGCTGGCACGGCAGGGCATCATCTCGGAGCAGGACTGTGCGGATATCCTCAGCGGCTTGGCTTCCATCGCGGACGACCTGTCCAGCGGTGCGCTGACTATTGATCCCGCCGCCGAGGACGTGCACACCTTTGTGGAGCAGACCCTGACCGCCCGTATCGGGGATGCGGGCAAGCGGCTGCACACCGGCCGCAGCCGCAACGATCAGGTGGCGCTGGATATCCGCCTGACTTTGCGGGATTACAGCAAGACTTTGCAGGCCTATATCGTGGAGCTGGTGCGGGTGCTGTGCAAAAAGGCGGCGGAGAACACCGCCTCCGTCATGCCCGGCTACACCCATTTGCAGCGTGCCCAGCCCATCACCTTCGGCCACGCGCTGATGGCCTATGCTTCCATGCTGCTGCGCGACCTTGACCGCTTTGCGGACGCCACCGCCCGCATGGACAGCCAGTGCCCGCTGGGCTCGGGTGCACTGGCAGGCACCACCTACCCGCTGGACCGGGATTTCACCGCCGAAAAGCTGGGCTTCGCCGCCCCCTGCGCCAACAGTCTGGACGGCGTGTCCGACCGTGATTTCTGCATCGAGCTGGCAAGCGCCATTTCCATCTGCATGATGCACCTGTCCCGCCTTTCGGAGGAGATCATCCTGTGGTGCAGCTGGGAGTTCAAATTCATTGAGCTGGACGATGCCTTTACCACCGGCTCGTCCATTATGCCCCAGAAGAAGAACCCGGATGTCACGGAGCTGATCCGCGGCAAGACCGGCCGCGTGTACGGCGACCTGAACACCCTGCTGGTGATGATGAAGGGTCTGCCGCTGGCCTACAACAAGGATATGCAGGAGGACAAGGAAGCCATCTTTGATGCAGTGGATACCTTGGAACTCTGCCTCAAGACCATCACCCCCATGCTGGACACCATGAAGACTCTGCCCGCCAATATGCGCCGCGCCGCCGCAAAGGGCTTTATCAACGCCACCGACTGCGCCGACTACCTGACCAAGAAGGGGATGCCCTTCCGGGATGCCTACAAGCTGACCGGCTGCATGGTGTCGGACTGCATCGCCGCCGACAAAACGCTGGAGGAGCTGACCCTGACCCAGTTCCAGAGTTACAGCCCGCTGTTTGAGGCCGATATCTATGATGCCATCGACCTTGTGCACTGCTGCGAGGGACGCACCAGCTATGGCGGCCCCAGCGCCGCCAGCGTAGAAAAGCAGATCGCGCTGGCAACGGCACGGCTGGACGCATGGGAGGAGGAAAACGCATGAAGGTAAAGGTATTTATTGATGGCTCTTCCGGCACCACCGGCCTGCGCATCGCCGACCGTCTGGCCGAGCGCCCGGAGATCGAGCTGCTGTCCATCTCTGCCGAAGGGCGCAAGGACGTGCACGAGCGGGCAAAGGTCATCAATTCTGCCGACCTTGCCTTCCTCTGCCTGCCGGATGCGGCTTCTAAAGAAGTCATGCCCCTGCTGCGCCCGGATGTGAAGGTGCTGGACACCTCCACCGCCTTCCGCACCGACGCCGCATGGGACTACGGCTTCCCGGAGTTGAAGGGACAGAAGGCAAAAATTCAGAACTCTTACCGCGTGGCAGTGCCCGGCTGCTATGCCAGCGGCTTTATCAGCATCGCCCGCCCGCTGGTGGAGCTGGGGCTGGTGCCGCAAAGCTACCCCTTCAGCTGCACCGGCATCTCCGGCTACTCCGGCGGCGGCAAAAAGATGATCGCGGACTACGAAAGCCCCGACCGCCCGGCGCACAGCAAGCTGGATGCGCCCAAAAGCTACGGCCTGAGCCTTGGCCACAAGCACCTGCCGGAGATGCAGAAGATCAGCGGCCTTGCGCACACGCCGATGTTCGTGCCGGTGGTGTGCGACTACTACTGCGGGATGCAGGTACTGGTGCCGCTGGATCTTACCCTTGCGGGCACTACCGCCGAGACCGTGGCTGCCGCCCTTGCGGACTACTACAAGGACGCCGCCACCGTGAAGGTGCACGGCCTGAACGAGCCGCTGCCGGAAAACGGCTTGTACTCCAATGCCATGGCGGGCACCGACCGTATGGAGCTGTACCTGACCGTGAACGCCGCCGGAGACCAGATGATGCTGGTCTCGTTGTTTGATAATCTGGGCAAAGGCTCCTCCGGTGCCGCCGTCCAGTGCATGAACCTGATGCTGGGTCTGGAAGAGACCAAAGGGTTGGAATAAACTTGTTTTTCTTTGTGGGAAAGGAAAATCGTTATGCAGTATAAGGAAGTTGCGGGCGGCATCTGCGCGCCCAAGGGTTTTGCCGCCGCCGGTGTCCATTGCGGCATCCGGGCAAATCACAGCGAAAAATACGATCTGGCGCTCATCAAGGCCGAGGTGCGCTGCGCTGCTGCGGGCGTGTACACCACCAACAAGGTCTGCGGTGCGCCCATCAAGGTGGATCGCGCCCATCTGACCGATGGCTATGCACAGGCCATTGTGGTAAACAGCGGCAACGCCAACACCTGCGCCGCCAACGGCGTGGCGCTGGCTGAGGAGTGCTGTGCACTGGTGGGTAAGGCGCTGAACATTGACGAAAAGGACGTTCTGCCCGCCTCCACCGGCGTCATCGGTCAGCCCATGGTCATCGACCCCTTTGCCCGGGGCATCCCGGCGGCAGCGGAAAAGCTGGCTGCCACCGCGCAGGGCAGCACAGACGCTGCCACCGCCATCATGACCACCGACACCCATAAAAAAGAATACGCCATCCAGTTCGAGCTGGGCGGCAAGGTGTGCACCGTGGGTGCCATCGGCAAGGGCAGCGGCATGATCGCCCCCAACATGGCCACTATGCTGGCGTTCTACACCACCGATGCCGCCGTCTCGCCCGCGCTGCTGGAAAAGGCGCTCAAGACCGTTGTGCCCGGTACCTATAACCAGATGAGCGTGGATCTGGATACCTCCACCAACGATACCCTGATCATCATGGCGTCCGGTCTGGCGGGCAACCCGGAGATCTGCGAGGAAAACGCTGATTACGCCGCTTTTGTGGCAGCGCTGACCGCCATTGCAGAGCATATGTGCGCCGAGCACGCCGGAGACGGCGAGGGTGCTACCCACCTGATCACCTGCGAAGTGACCCACGCACCCGACCTCAAGACCGCCCGCGCCGTCAGCCGCAGCGTGGTCTGCTCCAACCTGTTCAAGGCGGCGGTCTTTGGCCGCGATGCCAACTGGGGACGCATCCTGTGCGCCATCGGCTACACCCCCGGGGACTTCTCCATTGATAAGGTCTGCGTCTGGCTTTCCAGCAAGGCGGGCGAGGTGTATGTGTGCGAGAACGCAGCCTACCACCCGTACAGCGAGGACGAAGCCGCCAAGGTGCTGGCTGAGCACGATATTCTGGTCAAGGTGGATATGGGCACCGGCGAGGCAAGCGCCAAGGCATGGGGCTGTGACCTGACCTACGACTATGTGAAGATCAACGGCGATTACAGAACCTGACAGGAGCGCGGAACAGATGAAAAACGAAGAAATGGCGCGGCTTTTTTCGGAGGCCACCCCTTATATCCAGAAATACCATGGCAAAACCATGGTCATCAAGTACGGCGGCAACGCCATGATCAACGAGACGCTGAAAAACGCCGTGATGAACGACCTTGTCACCCTGACGCTGCTGGGCGTGCGGGTGGTGCTGGTGCACGGCGGCGGCCCCGCCATCAACGAGATGCTGAAAAAGGTGGGCGTGGAAAGCCACTTTGCCAACGGTCTGCGGGTGACGGACGATGCCACCATGGAGATCGTGCAGCAGGTGCTGGCAGGTAAGGTGAACAAAGACCTTGTGGCAAAGCTGCGCGGGCGCGGCGTGGGTCTGTGCGGCATGGACGGACAGATGCTCCGCTGCACCGAGCTGGACCCGCAGCTGGGTCATGTGGGCGAGATCGTCCATGTGGATGCAACCCTGATCGAAAGTCTGCTGGACGGCGGCTTTATCCCGGTGATCGCCACCGTAGGCATGGACGACCTTGGGCAGGCGTACAACGTCAACGCGGACACTGCCGCGGCCCAGATCGCCATCGCCCTCAAGGCCGAAAAGCTGGTGTCCATGACCGATATCGCAGGCCTGCTGCGGGATAAGGAGGACGAGACCACCCTCATCCCCGAGGTGGAGGTGACCGAGATCGAGGGCTACAAGTCCGCCGGTATCATTGCGGGCGGCATGATCCCCAAGATCGGCGGCATGGCGGATGCCATCTATCAGGGCGTGCACGAGGCGGTCATCATTGATGGCCGGGTGCCGCACTCCATCCTGCTGGAACTGTTCTCCGACCGCGGCTCCGGTACCCGCTTCTACCGCCGCAGCCACCGCGAATAAAAAGATTGCGCAAGCGAAAAAGCAGTATTATAATAGAAAAAACGCTCCCTCCGGGGGAGCAGCGCATGCGCGGAACTTCTATTCACAGGAGGTACACCTATGGATTCTGAAAAAGTCATCAAGCGGGACAACGAGTACGTCCTGCACACCTATAACCGCAATCCCATCGTGCTGGAAAAAGGCCACGGGCTGTACGCCGAGGGCCCGGAGGGACAGAAGTATCTGGACTTCACCAGCGGCATCGGGGTGAACAGCCTTGGCTACTGCGACCTTGCATGGGCAGAGGCTGTGTCCCAGCAGGCACACAAATTGCAGCACACCTCTAACCTGTACTACACTGCACCCTGCGGCAAGCTTGCCAAAAAGCTGTGCAAGCGCACCGGCATGAGCAAGGTTTTCTTCGGCAACTCCGGTGCTGAAGCCAACGAGGGCGCTATCAAGGCCGCCCGCAAGTACAGCGTAGACCATTACGGCAAGGACCGCTACAACGTCATCACGATGGTCAACAGCTTCCATGGCCGCACCCTTGCCACTCTGACCGCCACCGGGCAGGAGGTGTTCCACAACTACTTCGGCCCCTTCAACGAAGGCTTCCAGTACGTCCCGGCGGGGGATATCGAAGCGCTGCGGGAACTGGTGGACCGCCACACCTGCGCCGTGATGATGGAACTGATTCAGGGTGAGGGCGGCGTGATGGCGCTGGACCCGGACTATGTACAGGCCGTGCGCGCTTTGTGCGACGAAAAAGACCTTGTGCTCATCGTGGACGAGGTGCAGACCGGCGTAGGCCGTACCGGCACCTTCCTGTGCTGCGAGCACTATAACCTCAAGCCGGACATCGTCACCCTTGCCAAGGGACTGGGCGGCGGCTTGCCCATCGGCGCGGTGCTGATGAATGAAAAAGTAGCCGAGGGCATGGGCCCCGGCACCCACGGCTCTACCTTTGGCGGCAACCCGGTGGTCTGCGCCGGTGCCAACGTGGTGGTGGACCGTCTGGACCAGAGCTTCCTTGCGCAGGTCAGCGAGCGCGCCGTACAGCTGCGCACCGGCCTGGCAAAGCTGCCCCACGTCAAGAACATTTCCGGCATCGGCCTGATGGTGGGTATCGAATTCTTTGATGTGCAGGCTGCGGATGTGCTGGCTGCCTGCCGCGAAAAGGGCCTGCTGGTGCTTACCGCAAAGACCCGGCTGCGTCTGCTGCCGCCGCTGACCGTCTCCGAGCACGAAGTAGACATGGCGCTGGAGGTGCTGGCCGAGGTGCTGGGCACGATGGAGCCGACGGCTCCGAAGGAGCAGGCATGAAAAATCTGCTGAAAATGAGCGACCTTTCCCCCGCCGAGCTGACCCACATTCTGGATGTGGCAGACCAGCTGAAAGCGGACTGCAAGGCGGGCCGCACCGCCCCGCTGCTGGCGGGCAAAAGCGTGGCGCTCCTGTTTTCCAAAGCGTCCACCCGCACCCGCACCAGCTTTGAGGTGGGCGTGTACCAGATGGGTGGTCTTGGCAACTATATGAACACCGCCGAGCTGCAGGCCGGGCGGGGCGAGCCTTTGCGGGACACCGCCCGGGTGCTGGGGCGCTACTACGACTGCGCCGTCTGGCGCACCTACCGCCAGCGGGACTTGGAGGAGCTGGCCGAGCTTTCCGGCATTCCGGTGATCAACGGCCTGACCGACTACGCACACCCCTGTCAGGTGCTGGCTGACCTGATGACCATCCGGGAGCGCCGGGGCACGCTGGCAGGGCTGAAGCTCTGCTTTGTGGGCGACGGCAGCAACATGGCAAACAGTTTGATCGTGGGCGGCCTTTTGGCGGGGATGCAGGTATCCTGCGTCTGTCCTCCGGGCTACCGCCCGGCAGCGGATGTGCTGATATTTGCCCACAAATACGGCAATGCCTTCCACCTGACCACCGACCCCGCCGAGGGCCTGCGGGATGCGGACATCGTGGCCACCGCCGCGTGGAACACCACCGCCCCCGGCACCGCCGAGAGCGAGCAGCGTCTGCGGGATTTTGTGGGCTTCCAGCTCACCGGCCGTCTGCTGGAAAACGCCAAGCCGGACGCGCTGGTGCTGCACTGTCTGCCCGCCCACCGGGGCGAGGAAATCTCCACCGCCCTGTTCGAGCAGCACGCGGACGAGATCTTTGACGAGGCAGAGAACCGTCTCCACGTCCAGAAAGCCGTGCTGGCGGTGCTGCTGGCGGGCAAGTAAAACGCTTTTGAATGCCCGCCGCTATCGGGTTGCGGCACCCAGCATCCGCATCGTGCCTTGGGCGGCACTCGCGTCTTGCTGGCCGCTGCCCCAACAACTCCTCCCTGTTTCCGCCGCTGGCGGCGGTCGTCGTCGTTGCACTTTGGGCATCAAGAGTGGAAAGAATATTTTGTATTGCAGTTCCGAAACGCCTGCGGGCGTTTCGGAACTGCTTTTTTATGGGAGAAAAGCATACCCCCCCCCGTATCGTGATTTTGCCCATAATTTTGCGCCATTTTTTGGCAGGTGCTGCCCGCAAAAGCGCTTTATTTCCTTGAATTTTGGTACTATACTCAACTTGGCATTTTTGTCCGTTCCGGCTGTGCCGTTTGGGGGTATAGCCGGACAAATCAACCGACAAAGGAGAGGATATCATGAAAAAACGCATCGTGAGCATGATACTGGCACTCAGTATGGTGCTCTCCATCCTTCCTGTATCCGCATTTGCAGATGCAGGGGCAGGGTTTTCTTCCGCAGCGGCGGAAGAAACCAACAGCATTACTTACAGCTCCGAAGAAGAGCATGAGGCTGTTGGTAAGAACTCTGAAACAAATAATCAGGTGGTCAAGATCGAGGTCGGCACGAACGGTCTGCCCAAGGCAGCGTCCGGTACCGGCTGGAGTTATGACGAAACTACCGGGCTGACCATCACCGGTACCGGCAGTGAAGATACCGAGTACATTCTGGACGGCACGGTCAGCTGCAATGTGACCGTCAAGAATGCTAATAGTCACACGGTTTATCTGCTGGATGGCACTGTCACCGGCACACTTTTGATAGAAGCCGACAATATGTACGGCGTCCGCGTTCTGGGCGGCAGCTACGCCGATGTGCAACTGAATTTGGGCACCATTGACGGTGGTACCTACGATAAGCTGACCGAGAACGGCGGCAATGTCCGGGGCGGCTTTTTCCGCGATATCTCCGGTCTGAGCGCCGACACGCAGCAGCAGGCACACCAGCTGCTGCTGCCGGAGAACTGCACCCTGAACGGACAAAAGGAAACAAAAATCTATATCATCAAGAAGTATAACTATTCCGGTAACGGGAACGATCTGGAACTGGTAGTGGAAAGCGACACCGGCTGCGATGTATGGGCGGTAGCCTCTACCGGCGGCAGTGTCATGGCACTGCCCGCCGGTACCCAAAATTACGCCTTCACATACTTTGACTCTACGATTGCCACGATCTCCATCAGCGCAGACGGAAAAACGCTTTCCGCCAGCTTTAACATGATCCCGGCGCAGAACGGCGCACCCATGAAGCTGGTTCCTATGGCACTTGGCGCCACAGAACTGCGCTTTAACAATGAGGGTCAGCCCGATCTGACCGACGTGACCTATGTGGACAGTCTGGACACGGACGCAAAGCTGCACCGTGTTTACATGGGCAACGGCTGGGGTTATAACTGCTACCCCAACGACAGCAGCAATGAAAGCACTTTGCAGATCCTGAATCAGGGCGGTGCAAACTTCGACTTCAGCGCGCTGAGCGATGTGCCTATCAACTGCTATGTCGAGATCACCAATGCTAATATTACCGGCGGTGAGTTTGGCGAAAACGGCCGACTGACGATCACCAGCGGTAAGATCAGCGGCGGCACCTTCCACAATGTCAGCGCGGGCATCAACTCGATCAATGGGAACAGTGCGGTCGAGATCACCGGCGGCACCTTTGATTCCCTGTTCTGCAATGGCTCTTGCTCTATTGCCAATGCGGTGATCCAGAGCTGCAATTTCAATACCTATGGCAATAACACCTACACCATTTCGGATACGGTTCTGGGCGAACTGCCTGACGGCATCCAGAAGCTGCTGCCCGCAGGACAGCAGCTCAGCACACTGGTGGTGCGTAACGGCGGTGTGACTGCGATGAACGGCAGAACTCTGCCTCTTTCCACCAATACCATCTATCTGGTGGGCGCAGGCAGCGCAGAACTTACCCTGAACACCGATGTACTGAGCATCAACGATGCACCGGTCGAAAACTACAACGCCAACACCTCTGCCGACGGCAAGGTGCTGCGCATTACCGGCAAGAATGACGGCGCAAAGATCTTTGTGAATAAGTCCACCGATCCAAGCGACCTCAAGCCCCTGCGCATTACCGAAAAGGGTCTGCCCGACCTGACCGGTGTGACCGGTGTGCCGATGAGCGGCGAGGGCATGACGGCTAACCTCTATGAGGGCCTGGGCTGGAAGTACGCCACCATGGAAGAGAACGGAAGGACACGCGCGGCGCTTTACATCACCACCCCGGACGGCAACCCGGTGGATCTTTCTTCGGATACCATCAACCCCTACCATAAGGCCATTGCCGTGGAGCAGATCACTTTTGCAAATGTGACTGTCACCGGCATCGTGGCAGAGGGCTCTGTTGGTGCGGAGAACACCATCATTCAGGACGGCACCTTCCAGAAGGATGTCTACATGGATGAAAACAGCACCATCGCAGGCGGCACTTTCCAGGATGTCGTCCGCGCTTATGGCAAGATCACTGGCGGCGCATTCATCGCTGAGGTCCAGCTGAACCAGAACAGCGAGGTCACCGGCGGTGTGTTCCACGATGTCCAGCTGCCGAGCTATGCCACGGAGAAAACGGTCATCCAGAATGCCGTGATCCTTGGCAGCCTGAAAACGGACAGCGACAGCAAGGCTGCTATTTCCAATACGGTGAGCTGCGGCTATATTGAAAGCAGATTCCTTGCCGCCGGTCAGCAGCAGAGCAAGCTGATGATGACGGACGGCACTGTGGAACGCCTCAACGACTATGCCGCAGCAACAGACGCGGTTTACCTTATCGGTAATGTCAAGGCAGAGATCCGCTTCAGCAATGCAGTCACGAACATCAACGGCGAGGATGTCAGCGCTTACAACGGCGCACAGCTTTCCGCAGATGGCAAGACCCTGACCCTGACCGCCAAGAATGACGGTGAGCCTATTGTGGTGAACATGGCCACCACCGGAAAGCTGCCCTTCTCTTCCCTGAGCAAGAGCGACTTTACCGTTTCCGGGACGATCATCGGACCTCAGACCGTCACCAGCAGCAAGAAGGGCGTTGGCAAATTGAGCCTCGTCTATGTGCGCACCTACGACAACGAGGTGTTTGAAACCTACCCGGCGGGAGCGGACATGTACGGCCTCTACAAGCAGCGCATCGTAGCGCAAGAGGGCGACAAGTACACAGAAGGCTCGCTTGATATCGGCGAGGTGGTACGCAAATATCAACCGAAGCGCACCGACTTTGCGTATGACCCCCAGACCCAAACTGCAGCCTATAAAGGCCAGATGTATTTTGAGGATGCTCCGCAGTATTCCATCCAGTATGTCGCGGAGGATGGCTCGTTCCCGTCTGTGACGAAGCCCACCAAGGCAGGCACCTACTCTGTCTACATCGTGGTGAATGATAGTGACCACTACGATGGCATCCAGTACAAAGTGGACACCTATACTGTGTCTGAGTCGAAGTACACTCTGACCGTGGACGACAAGTCTACCGAGCACGTTGCAGGTGAGAAGCTCAGCTTCACCGCAGCCGAGAAGGACGGTTACACCTTCACCGGTTGGAAAGTGACCGGTCTGCCCACTGACGTGGACACCACCAAGGCGACCATCTCCTTCACGATGCCCGCAAATAACGTCACACTGAAAGCACAGTACACCGAGAACGCTCCCAAGACCTATAAACTCGAGGTCACCGATGCAAAGGTCACCCTGAAGGACGGCGGCGCTGTTGCCGACCTGACGGCTGTGCCTGTGGGCACAGAGCTCAAGGCTATCGCATACGAGGACACCGAGACCAGCGTGTTCAAGAGCTGGAGCTGCACCGGTCTGGAGCTGACCGAGGAGCAGCGCACCGCACGCGTGGTGTACTTCACCATGCCCGACCATGATGTGAATCTGGTGGCGGAGTTCGTTACTCCTACGAATAAACTCGAGGTCACCGATGCAAAGGTCACCCTGAAGGACGGCGGCGCTGTTGCCGACCTGACGGCTGTGCCTGTGGGCACAGAGCTCAAGGCCACCGCAGACGAGGACACCGAGACCAGCGTGTTCAAGAACTGGAACTGCACCGGTCTGGAGCTGACCGAGGAGCAGCGCACCGCACGCGAGATATACTTCACCATGCCCGACCATGATGTGAACCTGAAGGCGGAGTTCGTTACTCCTACGAATAAACTCGAGGTCACCGATGCAAAGGTCACTTTGAAGGACGGCGGCGCTGTTGCCGACCTGACGGCTGTGCCTGTGGGCACAGAGCTCAAGGCCACCGCAGACGAGGACACCGAGACCAGCGTGTTCAAGAACTGGAACTGCACCGGTCTGGAGTTGACCGAGGAGCAGCGCACCGCACGCGTGGTGTACTTCACCATGCCCGACCATGATGTGAATCTGGTGGCGGAGTTCGTTACTCCTACTAAGCCCGATCCCGCGCCCGAGAACTATAAGCTTATTGTTTCCTATGCAAAGGTCACCCTGAAGGACGGCAGCGCTGTTGCCGACCTGATGGCTGTGCCCGTGGGTACAGAGCTCAAGGCCACCGCAGACGAGGACACCGAGACCAGCGTGTTCAAGAGCTGGAGCTGCACCGGTCTGGAGCTGACCGAGGAGCAGCGCACCGCACGCGTGGTGTACTTCACCATGCCCGACCATGATGTGAATCTGGTGGCGGAGTTCGTTACTCCTACTAAGCCCGATCCCGCGCCCGAGACCTATAAGCTTATTGTCTCCTATGCAAAGATTACCCTGAAGGATGGCAGCGCTGTTGCCGACCTGAAGGCTGTGCCCATGGGTACAGAGCTCAAGGCCACCGCAGACGAGGACACCGAGACCAGAGTGTTCAAGAACTGGAACTGCACCGGTCTGGAGCTGACCGAGGAGCAGCGCACCGCACACGAGATATACTTCACCATGCCCGACCATGATGTGGAACTGACTGCTGTGTTTGAAGTTCCTGCTACTCCCGATCCGGATCCCACTCCTGATCCTAAGCCGAACCCCGACCCCACCCCCGCACCCGGCGGTGACAGTGACGGCGGCGGTGCAGCCATTGTGGCAGTAGCCGCTGTGGGCGGCGCAGCCATTGGCGTGGGTGCCTATATCGCAGGCACCACGGCCTACCTGAAGAGCGTCCTGCCCGAGGGTATGGCCATCCCCGCTAACCGCCAGCAGCTGGCAGTTGCACTGTGGACCGCCGCAGGCAAGCCCGCTACCCAGAGCACTGCACTGTTCAACGATGTGGCAGCAGATGCCGCAGAGCTGCAGGCTATCCGCTGGGTCGTGGATACCGGCCTGATGTCCGCACAGGACGGCAGCTTCAAGCCCGGCAGCCGCGTAGGCCGCATGGAAGTGATCCGCACTTGGAAGACTTACCAGCAGCGCGGCTAAAACCGCTGCCCCTTAACCCCTTATAACCCCGCAGGGACTGCTGCACAGCGCTGTGCGGCAGTCCCTTTTTTGCGTCCCAAAAGGGTGCGCAAGGGCTTTTTTGGGGTTTTTCAGGGCGATTCGATGCATTTCAGGGGCCATTCACGCAGAATTGCTCCATTTTTGCCGCCGTTCGTGGTATACTACAGGCACAGAGCAGTGCTCTGTTCAATATGCCATTCCCGTAATTCCTATAGAGCAGAAAACCGTCCGGTAACCGCAAACCGGGCGGTTTTCTGTTTTTTGCGGGTGCGTGTGGTGCACCGGGTCGTTTCAGCGCATTTGCGGGGCGATTCGTGCCCAAAACCGTCCAAAGCGGGCAAAACGTGGTACACTGGGTACAACAAAAGCGCCCGGCTTGGAGGGCGCTTGAGAAGGAGAGAATCTTATGCAAAAACGGCTCATCAGCATGGTTCTGGCGCTGAGCATGGCACTGACCGCAATGCCGCTGCCCGCCCTTGCCCCTGTCTCTTATACACATCTGACGCTGCCGACGA
>ENA-OXEZ01000061-OXEZ01000061.1-human-gut-metagenome-genome-assembly--contig:-NODE-61-length-48291-cov-33.4629_pt1 | contig 48291 bp, 44 predicted proteins | sample MGYA00249834_ERZ652262 | MGnify/ENA primary metagenome ERZ652262 (study PRJEB26925, sample SAMN05826728) | human gut metagenome | biome: ENVO:2100002; feature: ENVO:00000062; material: ENVO:00002003... | reverse complement strand
TTGCGACAGCTTGTTTATTCTATCAAAATGTTTTTCATTTGTCAAGAACTTTTTTAAATTATTTTATGTAGAAGATAAAGCGGAGAAGGAGGGATTTGAACCCTCGCGCCAGTTTCCCGACCTATACCCTTAGCAGGGGCACCTCTTCGGCCACTTGAGTACTTCTCCAAAGTCTTTACATAAATTATTTAAATGTTTTACGCACTTACGTGACGCATTGTTTATTCTATAAAATTTTCTTTGTTTTGTCAATAGTATTTTTATATTTTTTTAAATTCTTTTATTGAAGTCTCGTACAGATTGTTTCCTTCACTGTCTATTACCACAATTACCGGAAAATCTTCTACGTATATCTTTCTTATTGCCTCTGCACCGAGATCATCATAGCAAATTACTTCTGATGATTTTATGCATTTTGAAAGGAGCGCGCCTGCTCCACCGACTGCGGCAAAATACACTGCTTTATTGCGAATGACTGCATCTATTACTTCTTTTGATCTTTTTCCTTTGCCAATCATTGCTTTTTCACCTAAATCAAGCAGTCTTGGGGCATACTTGTCCATTCTTGTTGCTGTTGTCGGTCCGGCTGAGCCAATTGGACGTCCATCTCTGGCCGGTGATGGTCCCATATAGTAGATTGTCGAATCCTTTATATCTATTGGCAGTTCTTCTTTACGGTCCAGCGCCTCTATCATTCTTTTGTGTGCAGCATCTCTTGCCACATACATTTCACCTGTTATGTATACATAGTCTCCTGATTTCAGGTCTTTTGTTATTTTCTGTGTGATTGGAGTTGTTATATGTTTTTCCATTTTTTTCTCCTGATTCTTTTATTTTTACTGTATTTTTATTTTTCCAGCATAATATAACCTGTAACTATTATAGCTTTTTAATTACGGTTCACATTTCACTGTAGCTGTAACAATTAAAATTGCCATTTTCTTTCTTCTATGCAGTAATTCTTTACAATTCCTTCACTACATGGCGGTTTACGTGACAGCAAATATTTACCGCAACCGGCAATCCTGCAATGTGGGTTGGATATGTGTTTATGTTTACTGCGAGGGCAGTAGTGCTTCCGCCGAGTCCTCCGGGCCCTATACCCAGATTATTAATTTTTTCAAGCATCTCTTTTTCAAGCTCTGCCACATACTCTATGTCTGAATGTATGCCTGCTTCTCTTGTCAGCGCTTTTTTTGCCATTATTGCGCATTTTTCGAAGGTTCCACCGACTCCGACTCCGACAACCATAGGAGGACATGCGTTTGGCCCTGCATCTGAAACTGCTGTTATAATCGCATTTTTTACTCCCTCTATACCATCTGCCGGCTTTAACATAAATACACGACTCATGTTTTCGCTTCCAAAGCCCTTTGGTGCAAATGTTATTTTGACCTTGTCGCCGGAAACTATTGAGTAATGGATGACTGCAGGTGTGTTGTCCTTTGTATTTTCCCTGATGAGAGGATCCTTTACCACTGATTTTCTCAGATAGCCGTCTGTGTAGCCCTGTCTGACTCCTTCATTTATGGCTTCCTCCAATACGCCTCCCGTAAAATGAACATCCTGGCCTATTTCTATGAAAAAAACTGCCATTCCGGTATCCTGACATATCGGTATCATATCCTCGCCTGCTATTTTTAAGTTTTCCTGTAGCTGGTTTAATATTTTTTTACCTAAAGGTGATTCTTCATTTGCTGTTGCAGCTTTAAGTGCCTTGTCCATGTCCGGCGAAAGAAAATGATTTGCCTGTATGCACATTTCCTTTATTGCAGCTGTTATTTCTGAAACGTTTATTTCCCTGATCATTTCTTTTCCTCTCTTTTTATTATCTGTATTTTAAATTCCGACACCTTTTATCCACAATTCAATATTATTTTTTATGTTTTTGTGGATAAACATATTTATTTTTCCATATCATGTTTATTTATTACTATTCAAAGCCTCTGAAAACGCAAATATGATGCATAGTGCTTGCATGTAAACATTTTTTCGCAATAAGGCTCGAATAGTATCACCACATTCGCAAAAAGCAGGATCTTATGACCCTGCTTTTATGAATTTAGTTATGCTTCTGTGTTATTTTCGATAGCTTCGGCATGTGAATTATTATTCTCTGCTGAGTCTTCGTCACTATTTTCTGATTCGTCAGCCTCTTCCTTAGCTTCCTCAGGTGGCATGAGAGTCTTATCCTCTACTACCTTTGCGATGCTGGCTACGCTCACACCTTCTTTCAGGTTGATGAGCTTGACACCTGTTGTGATTCGTCCAAGCACTGTTACATCACTTACCTGGATTCTGATGATAATGCCCTCTGTTGTGATGAGCATGAGCTCATCATCGTTTTCAACTGATTTGACTCCTACGAGATTGCCTGATTTTTCTGTAATCTTGTAGCATTTTACTCCCTTACCGCCACGGTTTTGTGTGGTAAATTCGTCAATTCGTGTACGTTTTCCAAGTCCGTTTGATGATACTAAAAGCACTGCCTCACCCATTGATGCGGTCTGCATTGCGATTATTACATCATTTGGTGCAAGATTCATTCCGATAACACCCATGGTTGTACGGCCTGTTGAGCGCACATCTGTCTCCTTGAATCTGATACACTGTCCGAATTTGGTGAAGAGCAAAATATCCTCTGAATTGTCTGTGACCTTGACCTCTATGAGTTTGTCGTCCTCGCGCAGATTGATTGCTGCAAGTCCGTTCTTTCGGATATTCTCATAATCCTTTATCGGTGTTTTCTTGACTATTCCGTTTCTTGTAGCCATGAACAGATACTTGTCATCCTCGTATTCTTTAATTGGAATCATGGCTGTTATTTTCTCGTCAGGCTGAAGAGGTATGAGATTGATGATGGCTGTGCCTCTTGATGTGCGGCTAGCCTCCGGTATCTCATATGCCTTGATTCTGTATACTCTTCCTGTATTTGTGAAAAACATCAGGTAGTGGTGTGATGTGGTCATGAGCATCTCGACGATATAATCATCCTCGATTGTCTCCATTCCCTTTATTCCCTTGCCACCGCGGTGCTGAGCCTTGAAATTGTCAGTGCTCATGCGCTTTATGTAGCCTACCTTTGTCATTGTTATGACTGTATTTGTCTCAGGAATTAGATCCTCCATCGACATATCATACTCGTCATAGCCTATTTCTGTCTTTCTGTCGTCGCCGTATTTATCTGCAATTGCGATGATTTCCTCCCTGATTACTCCAAGAAGCTTTTTCTCATCGGCAAGAATTGCCTTTAACTGTGCAATCTGAGCCATGAGCTCCTTATACTCAGCCTCGAGCTTTTCTCTTTCCAGACCTGTCAGAGCCTTAAGACGCATATCGACAATTGCCTGTGACTGCTCATCTGACAGGCCAAATCTCTCCATCAATCTGGTCTTTGCCTGCTGTGTGGTCTGGCTTGAGCGGATAATGCTTATTACCTCGTCTATGTTGTCCTGGGCAATAATGAGACCCTCTACAATATGTGCCCTGGCCTCTGCCTTGTCGAGATCAAACTTTGTACGTCTGGTCACTACATCCTTCTGGTGGATGAGATAGTAGTTGAGCAGATCGTATAGATTTAATACCTTTGGCTCTCCGTTTACGAGTGCAAGGTTTATCACTCCAAACGTATCCTGGAGCTGTGTATGCTTGAAAAGCAGATTTAAAACTACACTCGGGTTCACATCTCGGCGAAGCTCTACCACGATTCTCATTCCCTCACGGCTTGTCTCGTCGCGGAGGTCTGTTATTCCATCTATCTTTTTTTCCTTATGAAGCTCGGCTATTTTCTCAATAAGACGAGCTTTGTTTACGTTGTATGGAAGCTCTGTCACTACAATTCTGTTTTTGCCGTTTTCCATCGGCTCGATATTGGTGACAGCACGGACTCTTATTTTGCCACGGCCTGTTCTGTAAGCCTCTTTGATGCCACTTGTTCCGAGAATTATGCCGCCTGTAGGGAAATCCGGTCCCTTTACCACATCGATGAGCTCATCAATTGTGGTTTCTTTGTCCTCGATATCGTTGTCGATAAGGCGCACTACAGCATTGACCACTTCACGCAGATTATGAGGTGGGATATTGGTTGCCATACCTACCGCGATTCCTGTGGTTCCGTTTACTAAAAGGTTTGGATATCTTGATGGGAGCACTGTCGGCTCTTTTTCTGTCTCATCAAAGTTTGGCTCAAAATCTACTGTATTTTTGCCGATATCCTTGATTAATTCAAGAGAAATCTTTGAGAGTCTTGCCTCTGTGTATCGCATGGCGGCGGCTCCGTCTCCATCGACTGAACCAAAGTTTCCATGACCGTCCACGAGTGTGTATCTCATAGACCAGTCCTGTGCCATATTTACGAGTGCTCCATAGATTGAGCTGTCTCCGTGTGGATGGTATTTACCCATTGTATCACCGACAATACGCGCACATTTTCTGTGTGGCTTGTCAGGTGTATTTCCGAGCTCGACCATAGAGTAGAGTACTCGCCTCTGAACAGGCTTTAATCCGTCCCTGACATCAGGGAGGGCACGGCTTGCAATAACGCTCATCGCGTAATCTATGTAGGAGCTCTCCATTGTTTTTTTCAAATCGACCTGCTGTATCTGGTCAAAAATTTTGTCGTCCACTTAAATTACTCCTCCCTGCTAGATGTCAAGATTTGTTACATACTTGGCATTAGCTTCAATAAATTCTTTTCTTGGCTCTACTTTATCACCCATCAGTGTGGTAAATGTCACATCAAGCTCAGATGAATTTTCTCCGTCTATCATGACCTGTTTCAAAATTCTGTGATCAGGATCCATTGTTGTCTCCCAAAGCTGATCAGCATCCATCTCGCCAAGTCCCTTGTATCGCTGGATCTTGTTATTATTGTCACGGCCTATGTCATTTAAAATCTGCTTGAGCTCGTCATCATCGTAGGCATACCATACACCCTTGTTTTTCTCCACCTTGTAAAGTGGCGGTGTAGCCAGGTATACATGTCCCTCCTTGATCAGATCAGGCATAAATCTGTAGAGAAAGGTGAGCATGAGAGTAGCGATGTGAGCACCGTCTACATCGGCATCTGTCATGATGATTATCTTGTCATAACGCAGCTTTGTTATATCAAAATCCTCATGGATTCCTGTTCCAAATGCTGTAATCATGGCTCTGATTTCTGCATTGTCATATATACGGTCAAGTCTTGCCTTTTCAACATTCAGTATCTTGCCTCGCAGAGGTAAAATTGCCTGTGTAGCACGGCTTCTTGCTGTCTTTGCAGAACCGCCGGCTGAATCTCCCTCGACTATGAAAATTTCACAGTTTTTAGGATCCTTGTCTGAGCAGTCAGCCAGCTTGCCCGGCAGAGTACCTCCATCGAGAGATGTCTTTCTTCTGGTCAGGTCTCTTGCTTTTCTTGCGGCCTCTCTGGCTCTCTGTGCTAAAAGTGATTTCTCACAGATATTTTTGGCTACATCAGGATTCTGCTCGAGGAAATATGTGAGTTTTTCCGATACAACTGCATCTACGGCTCCTCTGGCCTCACTGTTTCCAAGCTTCTGCTTTGTCTGTCCCTCGAACTGAGGCTCCTCAATCTTGATACTGACGATTGCTGTAAGTCCCTCACGGATATCATCACCTGTCAGGGCCGGATCTGAATCCTTAAGTATCTTTTTCTCACGCGCATAGGCATTGAAGGTCTTTGTCAAGGCATTTCTAAAGCCTGCGAGATGAGTACCTCCCTCAGGTGTGATTACATTGTTTACAAAGCTGAAGGTTGAATCATTAAACGAATCATTGTGCTGTAATGCAACCTCTACATAAACACCGTTTTGTGTTCCCTCACAGTAGATTACCTCATCATATAGAGCCTCCTTGCCACGGTTAAGATACTCTACAAATTCCTTGATTCCTCCCTCATAGTGGAATACATGATTGTGATGGCTGTTCTCACGCACATCCTTTAAAGTAATCTTAAGTCCTTTTGTGAGGAAGGCTGTCTCTCTGAGACGCTGCTTTAAGGTATCGTAGTCATACACTGTCTCCTCAAAAATCTCCGGATCCGGCAGAAAATGCACCTTTGTACCATGAAGCGACTCGTCACACTGTCCAACAATCTTTACAGTATCGTCGGTTTTGCCACGCTTATAGCTTTGTCTGTAAATATTTCCGTCCTTGTAGACCTCAACTGTCAGCCATGTGGAAAGAGCATTTACTACAGATGCACCAACTCCGTGCAGACCGCCTGATACCTTATAGCCCCCACCGCCGAATTTACCACCTGCGTGAAGCACTGTAAAAACGACCTCAAGTGCTGATTTTTTTGCTTTATGATTGGTTCCGACCGGGATTCCTCGTCCATCATCCTGTACTGTTATGGAATTGTCTTCCTCGATTGTGACCTCGATATTTTTACAATAACCGGCTAAGGCCTCATCAACTGCATTGTCCACTATCTCGTAAACCAGATGATGAAGTCCTCTCGAAGACGTACTGCCGATATACATACCCGGTCTTTTTCTGACCGCCTCAAGACCCTCAAGTATCTGAATCTGGTCAGCTCCGTATTCCTGATTGTTCTGCTGTATTTCTTTACTCATCAATAACCTCCACCTGGCCCTTCACGACATGAAAGACCTTGTCCACCTGAAATCTATTTTTTACAAATTCATCAAGTCCCGTACAAGTGATAATGGTCTGTGTATCACTTAAGCTGTTGAGCAGATAGTTCTGCCTGTTGCCATCCAGCTCTGAAAGCACATCATCCAGTAAAAGCACGGGAGTGCTGTTTATATTTTTCTTTACAAGACTAATCTCAGAAAGCTTGAGTGAGAGAGCAGATGTCCTCTGCTGACCCTGCGAGCCGTATTTTCTGATATCCACACCGTCCACTGAAAAAAGCATATCGTCCCTGTGCGGTCCGACAGTTGTCTGGCACAGCTTCAAGTCCCTGCTTCTTGCCTTAAGCAGCTCGTCCTCGAAAAAAATATCATCAATGCTTGGCTCATATTTGAGTATAAGCTTCTCCCTGCCTCCTGAAATATTGCTGTGAATGTCCTGTATTATCTCATTTAGCTCATTAACAAACTCGCGCCGCTTTTTTATAACATGCCTGCCATACTCAAGAAGCTGCATATCCCACACCTGAAGTGTATCAATCAAATCAGGTCTGTAAGCTATATCCTTTAACAGTCTGTTTCTCTGAACTAATGTCTTATTATACTTACTCAGGTTAGACAGATATATTTTGTCAAGCTGGCAAAGCTCCAAATCTATAAATCTGCGTCTCTCGGCAGGACCGTTTTTGATAATATTGAGATCCTCAGGAGAGAAAAACACAATATTCAAAATACCAAACAGCTCACTCGCTTTTTTGATCGGCATTTTATTGATGGCCACACCCTTTGCACCATTTTTTCGCAGATGCATGTCAATCCGGTATTCCTTGTCATTTTTTTCGACAATTGTCCTGATATGTGCCTCATCCTCGCCAAACCGGATCATTTCCTTGTCCTTGCTGCCCTTATGGGACTTTGTAGTGCCGCTCAAATATGCAGCCTCAAGTATATTTGTCTTTCCCTGGGCATTATCGCCGTATATTATGTTAGTTTCACTGTCAAAGCTGATATCCAGTTTTTCGTAATTTCTGAAATTACTCAGTTGGATTGACTTAATAATCATTATTTAACAACCTTAACTGTTTCGCCGTCATATGAGAAAACATCTCCGTCGTGAAGCTTTTTTCCTCTCTGAAGCTCAGTCTCACCGTTTACAGTCACCTGACCATCCTGAATAACAATTTTTGCCTCAACTCCCGAGCTCACAAGGTTGGCCTTTTTAAGAGCCTGTCCCAGCTTAATGAACTCATCCTGTTCTCTTATAGAAATCTGTTTCATAAAATCTCCTAGTTTGCTGCTGTATTAAAATTTACCGGAAGAATGAGGTAAATAAACTTGCCCTCATCATCCTTAATGAAGCATGGTGCCTTTGGATTGACCATGTATAAATTAACCTCCTCCTCATCGATAACACGAAGTGCATCTATGAAGAACTTAGGATTAAAGCCTATCATAATATCTTTTCCATCTTTGTCGATATCGATGTCCTCATTCATGGAACCGATAAATGAATTGATGCGAAGCTCCATATTGCCATCTGTGATATTCATGATAATAGGCTTCTTATCTCCCTCCTTGACAAGAAGAGTAGCACGGTCGATACAGTCAAGAAGCTCACGCTTATTGATGCGAACCTTAGTGTCGTAGTCAGATGAAAGCATCTGGTCAATCTTGAAATACTCACCCTCGATAAGACGTGAAACAACAGTAGTATTTTCAAATTCAAAAACAATATGATTGTTAGTGATATAGATAACCACATCCTCATCCGCTGAACCCGGAATAATCTTGCTTATTTCCTGCAGAGTCTTGCCGGGAACAACAACCTTCTTGCTGTCATAGTGATTTTTCATCTCGATATATCTGATAGATATTCTGTGTCCGTCAAGAGAAACAACTCGAAGCTTATTCTCCTCAATCTCAAAAAGCTCACCTGTCATCAGTTTATTGTTGTCATTGTCAGCAATTGAGAAAATTGTCTGTCTGATAACCTCTTTAAGGGTAAACTGTGAGAGGACAATAGACTCATTTCTCTCAACATATGGTATGTAAGAAAAATCATCACCTGATTTTCCGATGATATTGAACTTGGCCTTTTCACATGATATGACGGTCTTGAAGGAAGCATCTGTCTCAATTGTTACATCATTGTCAGGAAGCTTTCTCACTATTTCTGAAAAAATCTTGGCGTCAAGAGCGATAATTCCTCTCTCTTCGATAGTTCCGTCTATTATTGTTTCGATTCCAAGCTCCATATCGTTAGCCATAAGCTTAATCTCGTTTGCGGATGCATCAATAAGTATGCACTCGAGAATTGCCATTGTAGTACGTGTAGGTACTGCCTTCGATACGATATTAACACCTTTCAGTAAATTTGCTTTTGAACAAATAAGTTTCATTTAGAAAAACTCCTTCCTGCGCGTATATATAAATATTTAAAAGATATTCGTAATATTCTTCTTAGGGGCTGTTAAAAAGTTTAAAACCCCTTCAAAGCCTTTAAAGACAAGCTTTAAGCGGCTTGATAACTTGCTTAAAAACCTGTTGAAGTAAAAATGATAAAAATTGATAACTTTTTATTCACTTTCCTTCAACCTGTCATTAACATGCTCATGTGGAAATAAAAGCAAGGTTATAACCAAATTATTAACATGCAAATGAGCACATATATAAATAGGTAGAAACTAATTTGGATTAATCTTTTTCTTGATAGTTTCTATGAGAGTACGTGTACTGTCATTCTCCTCGTAATCCTTGGTGACTTTCTTGATGCCGTGGATGATAGTAGAGTGGTCTCTGCCGCCCAAAAGCTGGCCGATTACATCAAGTGAATCAGAGGTCATGGTCTTGCAGAGGTACATGGCAATCTGTCTTGGACGTGCAATCTCGCTGCTTCTGGTCTTTGAAATCATCTGGTCCACAGAGATGTGGAAATGCTCTGAAACGACCTCAATGATGAGCTGTGCAGTGATTTCCCTTGGCTTGTCCGGCGTGATGATATTGGAAAGCTCCCTCTCAGCGATATCCATAGTGATGTGAGTATGCTCGAGATTGTGGAAGGCTAAAAGCTTGTTTAAGGCTCCCTCAAGCTCACGGATGTTGGAGCTGATGTTTGAAGCAATGTAGTTTAAAATATCATCATCTATATCAAAATTGTCAGTTTCAGCTTTCTTACGGAGGATAGCCATCCTCGTCTCATAGTCAGGAGTACCGATATCAGCCATCAGTCCCCACTCGAAACGGGAACGGATGCGCTCCTCGAGAGTCTCCATCTCCTTAGGCGGCTTATCAGAGGTAAGGATAATCTGCTTGCCCTGTGTCTGCAGTGTGTTGAAGGTGTGGAAAAACTCCTCCTGAGTACTTTCCTTTCCTATGATGAACTGGATATCATCAATCATGAGCACATCTACAGTCCTGTATTTGTCACGGAACTTTGTCATGGCAGAAGAATTACCGTTACGTATAGATTCGATAACCTCGTTGGTAAACTCTTCAGAAGTAACATAAAGCACCTTGGTATCAGGATTCTGGTCAATGATGAAATGACCTATTGAATGCATAAGATGAGTCTTGCCAAGTCCCGGACCACCATATATATATAGCGGATTGTATGCTTCACCCGGGCTTTCTGCCACTGCAAGAGAAGCAGAATGGGCAAACCTGTTATTATTACCTACGACAAAGGTGTCAAATGTATAGTTAGGGTTTAAGTTTGAGTGATCCCCCTTTACAGGAGTCTGTGGCTCAAGCTGAGGGGTATCGTTGTTTTTAAACTTAAGGCTCTGAGCCTGATCCGGTAAAATAAACTGGATATCATACTCGATACCTGTCACCTCACCTATAGCTACCTTAAGAGGAAGATAATATTTTTTGTTGATATAGCTGAGCCCCATCTGCTCAGACGGAACGAGAATATACAGTGTATTGCCGTCTATGGCGAACACCTCAAGCGGTTTTATCCACGTATTAAAGGAAACGTCTGTCAGACCATGCTCTTCCTTGACCATCTGTAGTATTTCATTCCACTTTTCCATTACTTTATCCATCAAAGTTCTCCATTATTTAACATATAAAGAGTATATTATGGGAATGTTCTCCACAATCCCATACATACTATATAGTACACTATTTTTGGCATTTAGGCAATGTAAAAAGATTTACAAAAATACTTTATTCACATTTTTTAACCATAATTATACAAAGTTACCAACATGTTATTCACATATTGTGGATAACTTTTTGATATCTTGATAACTTTCCACAATATGTTGGTCACAATAGGTGGTTTATATCAAAATATAGACGGTTATCAAGAATTATTATATATATAGAAGAAACTCGTTTTCCACATTTTTATTGTGGAATGTAAACCGATAAAAAAATATATGTAGAAAATTAAAGAAAATTGAGAAAATCCTTGACACAACAGGAATTTTTGTTATAATTATACCGATGTTTTTTAACGTAAAGGAGGTGGATATATATGAAGATGACATTCCAACCTAAGAAGAGACAGAGAGCAAAAGTTCATGGATTCAGACAGAGAATGAAAACTGCTGGCGGAAGAAAAGTAATCGCAGCCAGAAGATTAAAAGGAAGAAAAAAATTATCAGCATAGGCCACAATTTTTGTGGTCTTTTCTTCATTTTTGATTGTTTTTAGAAGGACAGCTTCAAATGAAATTTTCAGATTCGTTGAAAAAAAACAAGGATTTTCAGAATGTATATAATAACGGTGTATCGTTTGCTAACAGATACCTCGTTATGTATGTTCTGAAAAATAACACAGAAAATAATCGTATAGGTATATCAGTTAGCAAAAAAGTTGGAAATAGTGTTATTAGACATCATATTACTCGTCTCGTGAGAGAGAGCTACAGACTACATGAGGACATGTTCGATAGTGGTTTGGACATCGTAGTCATCGCAAGAGTTGCAGCGCGGCATGTGGGTTATAAGGAAATAGAAAGTGCTGTTTTACATCTTGGAGGTCTTCACAGGATTATTAAGAAACAAAATATTTGAATAATGAAAAAGAAGATGGAATCGTTTTGAAAAGTATCTTAATATTTTTGATTAAATTTTATAGGAAGTATATTTCCCCGATGAAATCAACGAAATGCCCATATTGTCCGACCTGCTCGGAGTATGGTTTGCAGGCTGTGCAAAAGTACGGTGCCATAAAGGGTGGTCTGCTTGCGGCATGGAGGATATTGAGATGTAATCCTTTTTCAAAGGGTGGGTATGATCCGGTTCCATAGCAGCAATGGAGGTTTTTATGTCGGACATTTTATTAACCGCATATCCAGGCTCTATTCTTGGACCAATTGCCAAGCTTCTCGGTATCCTGATGGATTGGATATACAGTGGTATATCTAATATTACAGGTGGAAGAGTTGAGAGCGTTGTACTAAGTATTGTAATTATTACGATTATAATCTACATGTGTCTGTTGCCACTGACTATTAAGCAGCAGAAGTTTTCTAAGCTATCACAGAAAATGCAGCCCGAGATGCAGGCTATACAGGCTAAATATAAAAATAAAAAGGATCAGGCTTCAATGATGGCCATGCAGGAGGAGACACAGCTTTTATACCAGAAGTACGGTATTTCTCCGATGGGAAGCTGTGTGCAGATGCTTATACAGATGCCTATTCTGTTTGCACTGTACCGTGTATTTTACAATATTCCTGCTTATCTGAGCGGAGTTAAGGGCTCTTTTACAGGGCTTGTTGATTCAATTCAGCAGACAAGCGGATATCAGAATACACTTGTCAGTCTGATGGAAAAGTATAATGTTGTTACATCAAGCGGTCTTAACGCTTCAAATGCGGCTTCAAAGCTTGCCGATGCAAGTGGTGATACTTTAAGCAATTATATCATTGATATCCTTTATAAGCTTCCTTCAAAGGGCTGGGATGCTCTTATGGACGGTAAGTTTTTTGATGGTATCCAGAACGCAGTTGAGAAGACACATGATGCGTTACTTCATTTCAACTACTTTTTGGGACTGAATATCTCAGATACACCTTGGTATATCATAAAAAGCAACTTTACGGACAAGCCTGATAAGTGGTTACTTTTTGTAATACTTGCACTGCTTATTCCTGTACTGTCATATCTGACACAGATGCTTAATATCAAGCTCATGCCACAGGCTACAAACGGCAATGATCAGATGGCAAGCCAGATGAAGATGATGAATCTCATGATGCCATTTATGTCATTTGTTATCTGCTTTACAGTTCCTGTAGGTCTTGGTATTTACTGGATCTGCTCTGCACTTGTAAGAGGTATCCAGCAGTTCTTCGTCAACAGACATATAGAGAATCTTGATCTTGAGGCTGTTATGGCAAAGAACGAGGAAAAGGCAAAGAAGAAGAGAGAAAAAATGGGACTGTCTGAGGATTATATAAAGAAGGCAGCTCAGATTAAGACAAAGTCAATTGACAATAAGGCAAACGTATCTGTATCAGCAGGCACAGAGGAGAAGCTTGCAAAGGCCGCTGAGTACAAGGCTAATGCAAAGGCAGGCTCACTTGCTTCAAAGGCTAATATGGTTAAAGAGTTTAATGAACGCAATTCACGCAAATAGGGGGAGAAAATAGTGGAATACATTGAAGTATCTGCAAAAACAATTGACGATGCTTTGACAGAGGCATCTATTAAACTTGGAACAACAAGCGATAAGCTCGAGTATGAGGTAATTGATAAGGGAAGCAATGGTTTTCTTGGAATTGGCAGCCGTGATGCTGTCATCAAGGTTAAAAAGGCCGAGGCAAGTGTTGAGGATGAGATTCGCGAATTCCTTGACAGTGTGTTTAAGGCAATGAAGCTTGAGGTTACTATTGATATCAAAGTGGATGAGGACAACAGAAATGTTGATGTTGAGCTTAACGGTCCTGAGATGGGCGTTTTAATCGGCAAGAGAGGTCAGACTCTCGATTCACTCCAGTACCTTACAAATCTTGCTATCAATAAGCAGTCTGAGAATTACTACAGAGTAAAGATTGATACTGAGGATTACAGAAAGAGAAGAAGAGAGACACTTGAGAATCTTGCCAAGAATATTTCATTCAAGGTTAAGCGTACAAAGAGACCTGTTTCTCTTGAGCCGATGAATCCTTTTGAGAGAAGAGTGATTCATTCTGCACTTCAGAATGATAGATTTGTTGAAACACACAGCGAGGGTGATGAGCCTTACAGACACGTTGTTGTGACACTTAAGAAATAATAGATATAAATCATTAAAAGGGTATCTGGTTTCAGGTATCCTTTTTGAATATATATTATCTTAGAATTTTTGAGGAATTTCATATGCAAAATGATACAATAGCGGCTATTGCCACAGCTATGTCTCCGTCAGGAATCGGAATTATCAGGATAAGCGGAGATGATGCACTTTCGGTAATAGACAGGATTTATAAAAGCAAGAATAATAAAACGAAAATAAGCGCCTGTCAGTCACATACCATTCATTATGGTTTTATATATGACGGCGATGAGAAAATAGATGAGGTTATGGTGCTTTTGATGAAGGCTCCCAATACATACACGAGGGAGGATACTGTGGAGATAGACTGCCACGGTGGTGTGTATGTGATGAAGAGAGTGCTTGAAGCAGTAATCAAAAACGGAGCAAGACCGGCAGAGCCCGGAGAGTTTACTAAAAGGGCATTTTTAAACGGCAGGATTGATTTATCCCAGGCAGAATCTGTCATAGATGTAATAAATTCAAAAAATGATTTTGCGCTCAAAAGCTCTTTAAGCCAGCTAGGCGGAGCCGTGCTTGGAAGCATCAGGCAGATAAGAGAGCAGCTTTTGCATGAGATTGCATTTATTGAGTCGGCACTTGACGACCCTGAACATATTTCTCTGGATGGTTATCCACAAAAACTACGTGCAATTGTGGATAACGAGTATGTGGAGATAGATAGTCTGTTAAAAACCTCAGATAATGGAAGGATTCTGAAGGAAGGAATAAACACAGTAATCATTGGAAAGCCAAATGCCGGAAAGTCATCTCTTTTAAATGTGCTTGTAGGAAGTGACAGGGCAATTGTCACGGATATAGCCGGAACCACGAGAGATGTGCTTGAGGAACAGATTAATATTGGTGGAATCACCTTAAATCTCGTTGATACTGCAGGCATCAGAAGCACAGAGGATGTTGTTGAAAAAATTGGTGTGAAAAAGGCTATGGAGCATGCCAATGAAGCTGATTTAATCATATATGTGGTTGATTCGTCAGTGGTACTCGATGATAATGATTATGATATTATCAATTTTATTAAAGATAAAAAGGCAATCATTTTACTAAATAAGTCGGATCTGGCTTCAAAGGTGTCGGCAGATGATATAAAAAAGCTTGTGGATAAAACGGTTATTTCGGTTTCTGCAAAGGAAAGCTCGGGAATAGATGAACTTTCTGATACAATAAAGGAAATGTTTTTTGATGGACAGGTCTCATTCAATGATGAGATTTATATCACAAATATCAGGCATAAAAAACTATTGTCAGATGCTAAGGAAAGTCTTAAGCTTGTTATGAACAGTATTGATGATGATATGCCGGAGGATTTTTATTCGATTGATTTGATGAGTGCGTATGAGTCACTCGGACTCATAATCGGAGAATCGGTTGAGGATGATCTGATGGATGAGATATTCAGTAAATTTTGTATGGGAAAGTAGGCAGTTATGTGCAGTAAGTTTGTTGAAGAAAATTATGATGTTGTTGTAGTTGGTGCAGGACATGCGGGATGTGAGGCAGCACTTGCGTGTGCCAGGCTTGGACTTGAGACTATTGTTTTCACGGTAAGCGTGGACAGTATAGCGCTCATGCCGTGTAATCCGAATATCGGTGGAAGCTCGAAGGGGCATCTCGTCAGGGAGATTGATGCACTTGGCGGCGAGATGGGAAAAAACATTGACAAGACCTTTATCCAGTCAAAGATGCTAAATAAATCGAAGGGGCCTGCTGTTCATTCTCTCCGCGCGCAGGCAGATAAAGCGGAATATAGTATGGAAATGAGAAAAACCCTTCAAAATACCGACCATCTGACCATCAGACAGGGTGAGGTTTCTGAGATTGTTACCGATGAGAATAATAATATAGTCGGTGCAAAAACTACTTCGGGAGCTTTATATCATTGTAAGGCGATTGTGCTGTGCACCGGTACATATTTAAGAGCCAGATGCTTAACCGGTGAGATGATCACTCATACAGGTCCGAATGGACTTTTGGCAGCCAACCATCTGACTCAGTCGCTCATAGATCACGGAATTGAGATGCGCAGATTCAAAACAGGAACTCCAGCGCGTGTAGATAAGAGAAGTCTTGATTTTTCCAAGATGGAGGAGCAGTTCGGTGACGAGAGGGTAGTGCCGTTTTCATTTACAACTGATCCTGAAAGTGTGCAGATTGATCAGGTTTCATGCTGGCTTACATATACGAATAGTAAGACTCATGAGATTATCAGAAACAATCTAGACCGTTCGCCGATTTATGCAGGCATCATAGAGGGAACAGGTCCGAGGTATTGTCCTTCAATAGAGGATAAGGTTGTTAAGTTTGCTGAGAAGGAAAGACATCAGATATTTATTGAGCCGGAGGGACTTAATACAAACGAGATGTATGTGGGAGGTATGTCTTCGTCTATGCCTGAGGATGTACAGTATGAGATGTACCGCACCCTTCCGGGACTTGAAAACGTAAAGATAGTAAGAGATGCTTATGCCATAGAGTATGACTGTATCAATGCAAACCAGCTATATGCATCGCTCGAGTTTAAGAAAATACATGGTCTGTTCAGTGGTGGACAGTTCAACGGTTCGTCCGGATATGAGGAGGCAGCCTGTCAGGGACTTATCGCCGGCATTAATGCAGCAATGAAGATACTTGGCAAAAAGCCATTGATACTTGACAGGTCAGAAGCGTACATAGGTGTGTTGATAGATGATCTTGTTACTAAGAAAAATAGAGAACCTTACCGCATGATGACTTCTAGAGCGGAATATCGTCTCCTTTTAAGACAGGACAATGCAGATTTGCGTCTCACCGAGAAGGGATACGAGGTTGGTCTGATTTCAAAGGAAAGATATGACTATGTATGTAAAAAGAAAGAGCTTATTGATAAGGAAATAGAGAGAGTGTCGCATGTAAATATCGGCGCAAGGGCTGATGTACAGGAGATACTGAAGAAATACAAAAGTATAGAGCTGAGCAACGGAACCACACTTGAGGAGCTTATCAGAAGACCTGAGCTGGATTATGACAAGCTCGCTCCGATAGATCCCGACAGACCTAAGTTATCTGATGACATAAGAGAACAGATTAATATTCTTATTAAGTACGCAGGGTATATTTCAAGACAGATCAAGCAGGTCTCTCATTTTAAGAAGCTTGAGAAAAAACTGTTACCTACTGATTTTGATTATAATACTATTTCGGGTCTGAGAATTGAAGCACAGCAGAAGCTGAATGAATTTCAGCCGCTTAGTATAGGTCAGGCATCCAGAATTTCAGGTGTCACACCAGCTGATATATCGGTTTTACTGGTATTTCTGGAACAATTAAAATACTCAAATCCTGATTTATTTTCTAGATTAAACCCAGATAATACAAGCGTTGAACAATAATAATGGAGAATAAAATATGAAATATGATTTCACACACTTCACTGATGAATTATCAAAAATTAAATGTACATTAAATAATTCACAATTAGAGCAATTTGAGCTATATTATGACATGCTTATCGAAAAAAACAAGGTTATGAACCTTACTGCCATCACAGATTTCGACGAGGTAATAGAGAAACACTTCCTTGATAGCTTGTTTTTATGCCACACATTAGATTTAAACGCGGAAAAAAATATCATTGATGTCGGAACCGGAGCTGGTTTTCCCGGTATTCCTCTTAAGATAGCTTTTCCTCAGCTTAAGATTACTTTATTAGATTCACTTAATAAGAGAGTTGGATTTTTAAATGAAGTTATTGAAGCGCTTGAGCTTAAGGATATTGAAGCAGTTCATGGCAGGGCAGAGGATTTTGCCAGGGATAAGGAACACAGGGCAGCTTATGATATTTGTGTATCGAGAGCAGTTGCAAATCTGTCTACTCTTTCAGAATACTGTCTGCCGTTTGTGAAAATGGGAGGCTGCTTTGTGTCATATAAATCAGGTGAGTGCGAGAGCGAGGTGGCAGATGCAAAGTCGGCCATTTATCTGTTGGGAGGAAAGCTGAATAAAATAGAGCAGTTTGGCTACTCGGATAATCATCGCTCTTTTGTCATAATTGATAAGGTTATGAATACGAGCAACAAGTATCCGAGAAAAGCCGGACTGCCTTCAAAGAAACCATTGTAAAAAACCGTTATAATTGTTGAAGAATAGTTATAGGCGGTGCCTTATTTTAGATTAAAGTATAGAATTAGTTAGTAACAATTTTTTTAATAATTGAAGCTGTCTTCTCCGGTAACTCTAACTGAGGATAAAGCTTTGCATTTGCAATATGGATGATGTCGCATTTACTGTTTAGCTTATGGTAATTGTTGATAACATCCATATTATTTTTTATTCCTGTTGATGCTATAATTGATACATCCTTGTCCAGGTTCTTGAGAGCGGGCGCAATATTAGTATTGATATAGTTTGATAAAATGCTTGAGTAAAGATATTTGCCGCGGCTTTGCCCTTTATGTGCGGACTCATAGTATGCATCCTTCATATTATCTGATATGAGCTGGCCTCTTGAAATAAATTTATTTCTGAAGAGTAAATCTACCTTGATAGGGCTCATAAGCTTATTGTATATAAATGTACCTATGATTGGCAGATTTATTATGTTCTGCTTAAATTTGGTGCTCTTGTCAGGTATGCATTTAAGCTGTTGCAATGATACAGGGTTTATAAGTATAATTTTATTAAATAAATCCTTTGACAGAGCATTTGCCATGATTACAGGAGCTGTTGAAAGATTGGTTGCAGCTACGTTAACAGGCTTTCCGATTACGTCATTTACAAAAGCTGTGATAATCTGTACATACATGTAGCTTGTATATTGGATGGAAGGCTTGTCCGAGCGGCCACATCCAAGCAAATCAATAGTGTATACGGTATTGTTCTTTGCAAGCTTTTTAGCTACCTTTGCCCATTCTTCACCGGATGCTCCGGAGTCGGTGTCGTGTATTAAAAGTATTGGCTTACCGGTGCCGGTTTTTGTATAAAAGATATTTCCTTCTTTCCATTTGTAGTAGTGGCCATTGTCTACTTTGAGTGCATTTTTTCTTTCGGCATTAGAGTCTACAACTCTGTTGTATATATGCATTCCGGCAATCACTGCAGATGTGAGAAAAAGCAGATTTTTTGTACTTCTTTTCATATTATAACCTCCTTGTTTTTATCTGAAAAATTTGATATATTGATTTTGTATTCTTATAACTATATTATAACAAAAAAGAAGTTTTATACAATTATTTTTTATAATTGCTTTTAAATATAGTAAAAATGATATATAATTATATCGTAGATAAATTAATTATACAAACAAAAGTTCGGTGATTATGGTTAAAAAATATTTAGAGAAAACAAGAGATGAATTTTATGACAGCAAGTATGCGCTTATAGAAAAGCTTACTGCCGCTGAGAATCATTTTAAAGAAAATATCAAGATTATCCAGATGCTTGAAGGAAAATCCGATGAAAGCTTTGAGGCTTTTACTCCACGTGAAATCAATTCATATAATAAGAGTAAAGTTAAGGAACTTAAGGAAGAACAGAAGCTGATTGAGCCTCAGATAAAGTCTTTACACAAACAGATATCTGATGTTGATTGCAAGATTGATGAAATCAACAGTGTTATCAGAGTGTATAATTCTGATGAGACAACTAATGAAGTAGAAATTTCAGAGGCCATATCTGATGTTATCAACGAAGAGGATAGTGATGCTTTTAAGAGGGTGATTTTACAGACTGTTGAGAGTGAGAGACAGCGTATCGCTCGTGATTTGCACGATTCTACTGTACAGAGTCTGACATCACTCACTCACAAGACAGAGCTTTGTCTTAAACTTATGGATGTTGACCCTATCAGGTGCCGGCTTGAGCTCACGTCTCAGGGAAAGATACTGAAGGATATTATCAATGAGCTTCGAAATATGATTTATAATTTAAGACCTATGTCATTTGATGATATTGGATTTAATATTACTGTTGAGCGTGCGCTTGATAAGCTTCGCAATTCAAATAATATAAGATGCAATTTCAAGACATCAGGTGATGAGTACATGGTAGACAGTCTTGTGTCACTAACCTTACTCAGGGTCATTCAGGAGGCTTGCAGTAATTCTATCAAGCATGGTCATGCCAAAGAAATTAATGTTTCATTAAAGTATGAACCAAAATCACTTACTTTGACGATAAAGGATGACGGAGATGGTTTTGACACATCTGCTATTCCTGAGTTTACAAGAGAAGATAATTCAGGCTTTGGATTGTCTATGATGAAGGAAAGAATTTATCTTCTTTCCGGTAAAATATCTATTTCATCAAAACCCGGTGAGGGGTGTATAGTTAAGGTAATTATACCTGTAAATAAGGAGGACTAAATTATGGCTATTAACATTATGATTACAGATGATCATTCTATGATCAGAGAGGGACTTAAAAATCTGCTGGAGCTTGACGGTGATATCAAGGTTATTGCTGAGGCAGAGAATGGTGAGGACTGCCTTGATAAATTAAAGACATTCAGACCAGATGTATTACTTTTGGATATCAATATGCCAAAGATGAATGGTCTTGAGGTATTAAAAGCTTTAAAGGACAGAAAGTCTAAGGTAAAGGTACTTGTTCTTACTGTTCACAATGAGACAGAATATCTTATGAAGGCTGTAGATATCGGAATCAATGGATATGTATTGAAGGATTCTGAGTCTGCTGAGCTTAAAAAGGCTATTTTCACTATTGCTGATGGTGAGACTTATATACAGCCAAGTCTTATTCCGGCTCTTAATTCTAAGATGATTCAGAAAAATGAGGATGAGCTTAAGATAGATGCTCTTACTAAGAGAGAGATGGAAGTACTTAAAGAAATGGCTGTTGGTAAGTTTAACAGAGATATTGCTAAGGAAATGAAGATTAGTGAGAGAACTGTTAAGAATCATATTTCAAGTATTTTCAAGAAGCTTGAGGTTACTGATCGTACACAGGCTGCGGTATTTGCAATCCGTAACAACATTATTCAGATTATGTAATATACGTTTTATATTTTATTTGAATTTTATTAGAGGAATGTTTCACGTGAAACATTCCTTTTTGATTATTTAATATAGTTTATTGGCAATAGTACGGAATCCGTCATGCATATTCATTCCGCACTCGTTTTACTCCGCAACTAAGAGTATGTAAGAAATCACATATAGGTTGAGACAATAGTACGCAACCGTCCATATTCGCCATCGTGGCTCAGTATGGACTCGCTCGTACATCCGTGTACGAGCGTTGCTATGTGTTGAAGTGATTTCAAACATACTCTAAGTCACTACGTAGACTCGTTTGGAATGTATATGTATGCCGGATTCCTTGAATTGTGGATGTACTATACATATATATTAAATTATACAAAATATTTCACGTGAAACATTCCTTTTTTGAAGTTTATTGACAGTAGTAAGGAATCCGTCATACATATACATTCCGCACTCATTTTACTCTGCAACTAAGAGTATGTAAGAAATCACATATAGGTTGAGACAGTAGTACGCAACCGTCCATATTCGCCATCGTGGCTCAGTATGGACTCGCTCGTACATCCGTGTACGAGCGTTGCTATGTGTTGAAGTGATTTCAAACATACTCTAAGTTGCTGCGTAGACTCGTTTGGAATGTATATGTATGGCGGATTCCTTGAATTGTGGATTTACTATACATATATATTGAATTATACAAAATGTTTCACGTGAAACATTCCTTTTTGATTATTTAATATAGTTTATTGACAGTAGTACGGAATCCGTCATACATATACATTCCGCACTCATTTTACTCCGCAACTAAGAGTATGTAAGAAATCACATATGGGTTGAGACAGTAGTACGCAACCGTCCATATTCGCCACCGTGGCTCAATATGGACTCGCTCGTACATCCGTGTACGAGCGTTGCTATGCATAGAAGTGATTTCAAACATACTCTAAGTCACTACGTAGACTCGTTTGGAATGTATATGTATGCCGGATTCCTTAAATTGTGAATTTACTATACTTATATATTGAGTTATACAAAATGTTTCACGTGAAACATTCCTTTTTGATTATTTAATATAGTTTATTGACAGTAGTACGGAATCCGTCATACATATACATTCCGCACTCATTTTACTCCGTAACCAAGAGTATGTAAGAAATCACATATAGGTTGAGATAGTAGTACGCCACCGTCAATATTTGCCATCGTAGTTTAGTATGGACTCACTCATATATCCGTGTACGAGCGTTGCTATGTATAGAAGTGATTTCAAACATACTCTAAGTTACTGCGTAGACTCGTTTGAAATGTATATGTATGACGGATTCCTTGAATTGTGGATTTACTATACATATATATTGAATTATACAAAATGTTTCACGTGAAACATTCCTTTTTGATTATTTAATATAGTTTATTGGCAGTATGACGTATTTCTTACGTGTGGATGTATAATAAATGTCATATAGTATATTATTTTAAGAATGAATAATGTATGATTTTATATTGTATAGGCTAATATTTTGTGTTTTAAATTATGTGATATGGTATAATCTCAATTATTATGTAATTCGGAAATATATGATAGTATATATCAAATACAATATTTAGTGACAAATATGAGGTATTAAATGATAAAATAGGAATGTTTCACGTGAAACATTTAAATGATATAATGAGTGAATATGAGAAAGCTAAGTTTTAATAATTAGACTGATTAAAAATTTAAATAAATGATATAGAAGGTGACATAATTTATATGAATAAAAATGTTTTAATAATTAAAGGAAGTCCAAGGACAAAAGGAAATACTGCAACAATGGCTGATATATTTGCCAAAGGCGCAATTGAAAATCATAATGCTGTAACGGAAATTGTATTGAAGGATAAAACAATAATAGATTGTAGTGGTTGTGCTATTTGTCAGCAAAATGGAGGAAAATGTGTTCAAGACGATGATATGAATGAAATATATGATGAAATGTATAAAGCAGATGTAATTGTTTTAGCATGTCCGGTTTACTTTTATACCTGGCCTTCTTTGATGAAAAGAATGATTGACAGAACTTTTGCAATTGAAGATTATATGGAAAAAAAGTTTTTTATTTATTGAGTGCTGCAGCTACAAGAAAAGAGACAAATGTACAAACCATGATTAAGTGTTTCAGACAGTATATTTCGTGCTTCGGAGAAAATGGAAGTGAAGAGGGCGGCATTGTATTTGCTTATGATACAAGAAAAACAGAGGATGTGAAAACAATGTATGATATATTAAATAAAGTATATGAAATGGGAAAGAGTGTATAGTTACACTTAATAAAAAATGAACCAGATAAATGATTTTTTGAAAAATATTGTACTTATATAATGGAATTTAATAGCATTATAGAGTTAAGAGTGATATAATAATTTAAGTGTGTAAGATTTCAATTTACAATTTTAGAAATATGATGATGTAGAAGAGTTTGTTGTTCTCAAGATGACTTTGAATAGTTATTATAAAACAATTATGACATATAGAATATGGCATGTAAAATGTAGAATATAAAATATAAAATATAGAATATAACATATAGCATCAGAATTTTAAGTAAATTGCGAAAGGATTTATAATGGGAAGAATTATAGCAGTTGCAAATCAAAAGGGTGGGGTTGGAAAGACCACTACTTCTATCAATTTGGCAGCGTGTCTGGCTGAAAAAAAGAAAAAGGTGCTGGCAATTGATTTAGACCCGCAGGGTAATATGACAAGCGGCCTTGGTGTAAATAAGGACGAAGTGGAGAATACGGTATACAATCTCATGCTTGATGAGTGTTCAATTGCAGAGAGTATTGAAAATACGGTGGTGGACAATTTATATGTTATTCCATCTAATGTAAATCTGGCCGGAGCAGAGATTGAGCTTTTAGGCATAAATGATAAGGAATATATATTAAAGAGTGCAGTTGATTACATAAAAGAGGACTATGATTTTATTATTATAGATTGTCCTCCTTCACTCAACATGCTGACAGTCAATGCAATGACTACTGCAGATACAGTTCTTGTTCCTATTCAGTGTGAATATTATGCCTTGGAGGGACTTAGTCAGCTGATTCATACAATCAATCTGGTGCAGGAGAGACTTAATCCGGAGCTGCAGATTGAGGGAGTTGTTTTCACCATGTATGATGTCAGAACAAATCTGTCAAATCAGGTTGTAGAGACAGTAAAAGAAAATCTGGATACAAAGATTTACAATACAATGATTCCAAGAAATATCAGATTAGCTGAGGCACCATCATATGGTATTCCGATAAATATGTATGACAGTAAATCGGCCGGAGCAGAAAGCTACAGAAATCTGGCAAAGGAAATAATAGCAAGAAAGGATATTTAAGATAGTATGGCGGCAAAAAAAGGATTGGGTAAGGGACTTGATTCATTAATTACAGACAAGGTATCAAAGCCGGTAAAACCAAAGAGCAATCATGCAGCGGATGCTGTAATGATAGATATTAATAAAGTAGAGCCTAACAGAGAACAGCCTAGAAAGAAATTTGATGAGGATGCACTTATAGAGTTATCAGAATCGATAAAACAGTTTGGCATTTTACAGCCTTTACTTTGCCAGGAAAGGGATGATTACTATGAAATCGTCGCAGGTGAGCGAAGATGGAGAGCAGCAAAGCTGGCAGGTCTAAAGGAAGTCCCTGTCATAATCAAAAAATTGACCAATCAACAGATTATGGAAATCTCCCTTATAGAAAATATTCAGAGAGAGGATTTGAATCCAATTGAGGAGGCTTTGGCATACAAGCGTCTGCTTGAAGAATTTAAACTGAAGCAGGATGATGTGGCAGAGAGAGTATCAAAGAGCAGAACAGCAGTTACCAATTCAATGCGATTACTCAAGCTAAATGAAAAGGTACAGCAGATGGTGATAGATGAAATGCTCACTACAGGCCATGCAAGAGCATTACTTGGAATAGAAGATCAGAATCAGCAGTATGTGGTAGCACAACAGATTTTCGACCAAAAGCTAAGTGTCAGGGATACAGAGAAGCTTGTTAAATCATTACAGAAGAACAAGAAAAAGGCAAAGTCTGAAAAACCGGTTAATCCTCAGATGGAAGCAATCTACAAGGATCTTGAGGAAAAGCTTAAAAAGAATATGGGAACAAAGGTTCTAATTAACAGGAAAAATGAAAATTCCGGAAAGATAGAAATAGAATATTATTCTCATGATGAGCTGGATAGAATAGTAAACATGCTCAATTCAGTCCAAAATCAATAGAAATAATTAGATAGTAATTAGATTTTGTATATTTAATGAAAAAAATAATAAAATCATACAGAAAATGAGACAAAGAGACTATTTAAATTTTATGCAAAATATACGACAATATAGATAGGAGTAAAAAATGATTTCTGAATATTTAGGATTCGATTCCGACTACATTATATTAGGATTGGCGGGAGTGGTAATTATTCTGCTCATCCTCATAATCACAAATATGGTGCAGATCGGTAAGCTCAAAAAAAGATACAAAGTGTTTATGAGTGGAAAAACTGCAAAGTCATTGGAGGACACAATTATCAAGAGACTTGACGAGGTAGATGAACTTGTTGCAGCAAACTCATCAATCAAAAAGAATATAGAAGAATTATTTGCTAACATGAAGTGTTCATACCAGAAGGTAGGACTTGTGAAGTATGATGCATTCAATGAGATGGGCGGAAAGCTAAGCTTTTCACTTGCCATGTTAAATGGAAAGGATGATGGCTTTGTACTCAATGCCGTTCACAGTCGTGAGGGTTGCTATACATACATCAAGGAGATTGTTGGCGGAAATTCCATTATTGTTTTAGCAGATGAAGAGCAGGAAGCGTTGAATATGGCCAAGGAGGCAAATATGCCTGCAGAAAAATAACAATGGGGTGTTTTAGTTTATGAGGATAAAAGCAGTCAGCAGCTTAGTTGGCGGTGAAGTACTTGCGGAACCAATACTAACAGAAAAAAATGATATTTTAATACCAAATGGCACAAGGATTAAGCCTGATTATGTGCCACTTATAGAGTCACTTGGAATAGAATCAGTGATGGTAGAGGATCCGTATGAAAATTATGAAAGCCCGAATTCTATAGTAGACCCGGCTATTTTCGACAAATACGTGAAAAAAGTGCGCAGACTGATGGAAAGTCATATATATCATGATGGCAAATCCTTAAAGGAATTTGAAATAATCGCAAATGATATTGTCCATGATATAAATGATATGCCATATGACGTGATTGTTGATATAAAAGAGCGTAATTCGGACTTATATGAGCACACAGTCATGGTGACACTTTTATCAGTGCTTGTTGCAAGAAAGCTAAAGCTTGACGAAAAGCGAAAGTATAACATAGCGGTGGGATGTTTATTACATGACATCGGGCTGCGTTTTATTGTCACACGATATAAAAACAGGGATTTTTCCAATGCAAATCCTGCGGAGCTTTTTGAATATAAAAAGCATACCATTTTAGGATATTCGGCATTGGATGAGGAAAGCTGGATAGCGCCAATATCAATGAAGATGGTTTTATCACATCATGAAAATATGGCAGGCACAGGTTTTCCTATGAAGCAAAAGAATAAAGAACTGGAATGCAGAATAATTCAGGTATGTGATGCGTTTGATTCGCTGATAAGCGGTATGGAGTGTAAGCGCATTTGTGTGCAGGAAGCCATAAATCAGATAAAGGAAAATGATGGCGGCAGATATGATAACAAAATTATTAAGTGCCTGCTATCATCAATAGCCAGATATCCTGTCGGTACAACAGTAAAGACCAATGCTGAAGAAGAGGGAGTAGTAGTTTCCCAGACAGTAGATCCGGAGAATCCTATTATCATGATTTTTGGAAATGAAAATAATGGCAAATTGATGCTTCACAACAGATTGAATCTCATGCTTGATAAAAACATTTCAATTCTTCAGGTAATTTAAAGAAAAGAGAAATAAGTAATGCACCAATTCCTCAGAGCAATAGGATTTTCAGATATAACAAAGAAACAGTTAAACGAGGTAATTAACAATATAATTGATAAGCCGGAAAAACTAAAGGTAACAAAGGATTCAGAGGGCAATGAATTTGCCGAGCTGTCATGTGATGTGGCACCCAATATGGGAATTACAGTCAGAGGAATATACAATGACGATGATAGCTTTGACATAGATTATTACTATCCGTATTTCACGGGAAGCGAAAAGACTACAAATGAGATAATAGATATCGAAAAGCACTCAGAGAAGGAATCATATGCAGGCGTATGTGATGACCCTAATCTCGGCGTAACACTTATATTTTATCTGCAGAATGTGTGTGATTATCTGTCAGAGAAGGCATACATAAACAGAGAGGTAAGGGCAAAGGGAGCAGTGCTCTCAGGACTATCAGTTGATGGCTGTATTTTGCTACCAATGAAACAAAAAAAGGCTAAAACATTAAATACAGTTGATTCAGACAAAAAAGATAGAAAGCAGCTGATTGCAGAGGCCAGGGATGGCGATGAGGGCGCTATGGAAAGCCTCACAATGGAAGATATAGATTTATACTCATCCATTACGAGAAGAATCCAAAACGAGGATATTCTTTCAATTGTAACAACATATTTCATGCCATATGGCATCGAAAGTGACCAGTACAGCGTGCTGGGAGATATTATTGAGTTAACAGAAGAAAAAAATATCATTACAAATGAAAAAATATATTGCATAAAAGTGTCATGTAATGATATAATATTTAGCGTGTGTATAAACAAAAATGACCTCATCGGTGAGCCGATGGTTGGCAGACGTTTCAAAGGAAACATCTGGATGCAGGGTAGTATTTGTTTGTAATATACATTTGTTTTCATAGTTAAATGGATATAACAAGCGCCTCCTAAGGGGAAACTAAGTGCAGACCATTTAGTGAGACATAACAGGATTTTAGAGTTTGCAAAAAGACTAAAATCAATATATAATAACTGGGACAATTCATCACGCAAGTGATTGGATTCATAAACATGGCAGCCGGAGCCCAAAAGGCTGAAAAGCCCGAAAATACGGCATTTGTTCCCTTAGTTAAATGGATATAACGGGGTCCTCCTAAGACTCTATTGTAGGTTCGATTCCTATAGGGAACGCTCTATTTTAAGCGGTAATGAGAGAAAAATCATTGCCGTTTTTTTGTTGTTTTTCTGCTAACAGCAAATCAAAAAATGAGCATTTTTGCTAACAGAAAATGCAAATTGCTAACAGTAAAATTATTGTGGATCTGCTAACAGGAATGAAAAGCTATAATGCAACTGGTGTAAAAGGTTGTAAATTCTTGTAACTAACAAAAGGGTAATGATTACAAATATTTCTGCTTGGAAAATATCAAGCCTGAATGAGTATTCTGTTCAGATTAGATTAGGTTCTAATCTGGGCGGATTTTTTTATTTCAGGAAGAAGGAGGATGCCTATGGCAGAAAAAGTGGATCAGATGAATCCAGATGAAAAAATCGTTGAAATAGCGATTGAACGGCTAAGAGTATTTGAAAATCATCCGTTTCGAGTGGAAATGGATAGCCAGATGAAAGATCTTCAGGACAGTATCAAGAAATACGGAATAATAACTCCGGTAATAGTAAGACCACGAAAGGAAGGATACTACGAAATCATATCAGGTCATAGAAGAATATTTGCTGCGGAAAAACTGGGATATAGAAAAGTACCTACGATAATCCGCTATATGACAGATGATCAGGCAGTTATCGCAATGGTAGATTCAAACTTGCAAAGAGAGAGAATCCAACCGAGTGAAAAAGCATTTGCCTATAAGATGAAATATGATGTGCTCAAAAGAAAATCAGGAAGAAGGAAAGCTGGCCAAGTTGACCACAATTCAGGAAAAAAGGGATTGGAGATTATCAGTGAGGAAACTGGAGACAGTCCTAAGCAGGTACAGAGATACATCAAGATGGCTGATCTGATTCCTGAACTGTTGGAAAAGGTAGATGATGGTTCAATGGGATTTACTCCAGCTGTGCAGATTGCATATCTAAAGAAAAGAGAGCAAAAGGATATACTTGATGCTATGGAATTAACATTATGCACGCCATCGTTATCACAGGCAATGCGTATGAAAAAGCTGAGTGCTGATGGAAAATTAACAACCCAGAGAGTTGAAGACATTTTAAGCGAGATAAAGCAGAAAGAAACGGACCGGGTAGTGTTTAAGAATGATCAGCTTCATAAGTACTTTCCAAAGAATTATTCTACGGAACAGATGAAGAGAGAAATAATTGAACTTTTGAAATTGTATGTACTGAATTATTAAAAACAGGAGGAAATGTTATGTGTAAGGTTATTGCAGTATCAAATCAAAAAGGTGGAGTCGGAAAGACCGTATCATGTGTGAACCTGGGGATAGGTCTGGCTCAGGAAGGAAAGAAAGTTCTGCTGATAGACGGAGATCCACAGGGAAGTCTGACAATCAGCCTTGGATATGAGGAGCCGGATGAAATGGAGTATTCCCTGGCAACTCTGATGATGAATATTGTGAATGATGAAAAACTGAATATTGAAAAAACAATCCTTCATCATAAGGAAGGTGTGGATCTGATACCGGCGAATATTGAACTGTCAGCTATTGAGGTATCTCTGGTAAATGCAATGAGCAGGGAACTGATACTTAGATCTATGGTAGAAAAGCTGAGAGATTTTTATGATTTCATAATCATTGACTGTATGCCTTCTCTGGGAATGATGACAATTAACGCATTGGCATGTGCAGATTCCGTATTGATACCTGTGCAGGCTGCATATCTCCCAGTCAAAGGATTACAGCAGCTGATCAAAACAATAGGAAGAGTAAAGAAGCAGCTAAATCCTAAACTTAAAATAGAAGGAATTCTTTTGACAATGGTAGATAACAGAACAAATTATGCAAGGGATATTTCATTGATGGTATACGATACCTATTCAGCATCTATCAAGGTATTCGGAACAGAAATTCCAATGTCAGTCAGGGCATCGGAAGTCAGTGTCGAGGGCGGAAGTATCTATTCCTATGATCCAAAGGGAAAAGCGGCATTTGCATATATGGCATTAACAAAGGAAGTATTGAAGGAGGCATAAATCATGGCAAGCAGAGTAGCAGGTAAGATTAAATTACAGTCAGTAGATGAATTATTGGGAGTACCGGAGATTGCCGGCACACAGGAAATTGAAATAGGAAGAATTCATGCATTTCCTAATCATCCGTTCAAGGTTCTTGATGATGAAAAGATGGATACGCTGGTAGACAGCATCAGGGATAATGGAATTTTGAACCCAGTCATGGTCAGGCCGGATAATAGCGGAGATTATGAAATGATATCCGGTCACAGGCGTTTACATGCGGCTGGTATTGCAGGACTTAATAAGGTTCCGGCAATCGTAAAGGAAATGTCTGATGATGAAGCAATCATAAATATGGTTGATGCAAATATTCAAAGGGAAGAGATACTTCCTAGTGAAAGAGCATTTTCTTTAAAGATGAAAATGGATGCAATGAGAAGACAGGGAGCGAGAGTTGATGTAGAAGGAACTTGTGGCAATGATTGCCACAAGTTAGGAATAAAGACGGCAGACATTGTGGGTGATACAGTTGGATTGAAAGGCAGACAAGTACGTAATTATGTGAGATTAACTTACTTATCACCAGAATTATTAGAAATGGTGGATCAGAAGAAAATTCAATTTGTTATAGCAGTGGATTTATCGTATCTTGATGAACAGATTCAGAAATGGGTATATGAGTATATTAAGGATAATGGTTTTATCAAAGCTGTGCAAATATCAGCATTGAAGAATTATCCAAATTTATCAAACGCAACTCAGCAGAGTGTAATTTCAATAATGAATGATGCACTACCTAAAAAAAGTGTCAGTGCTAAAATTACATTTTCTGAAAAGAAACTGGATAAATATTTTCCATCACATTTTTCTTCAAAAGACCGTGAAAATATAATTATTCAGCTTTTGGAAAAATGGAGTGAAGAACAGGGACAGATAGTATAGGAAGAAAAGGATGTTTCAGAAGTGTAAATATTGCACTTCTGGAACAGGAAGGAGTATCGAATGGACGATAGAATAAAGCTGTCCTATTTCTATGGAAAGGAAGCGGAGCAGTACTTATTTTATAAAATACCAAAGCTGTTATTTACGGATGATTATTTCAAAAAAATATCAGTGGAGGCGAAAGTGCTGTATGGACTGATGCTGGATAGGATGTCATTGTCAGTGAAAAATCAATGGATGGACGAGGAAGGACGTGCTTACATATATTATTCGCTGGAGGATATCATGGATGCTCTGGGGTGCAGCAATAAAAAAGCTATATCAATAATGAAAGAGTTGGATATGGATGCAGGGATAGGTCTTATAGAAAAGAAGCGTCAGGGACAGGGAAAACCGACAATAATCTATCTGAAACAGTTTATGATTCAGGATGTTCAGAAGTGTAGAAATTACACTTCTGGGGAAAAATCGGTTATTTCAGAAGTGAAGAATTTACACATCTTGAAGTGTAAAAATTCCACATCTAGAAGTGAAGAAAATACATGTCTAGAAGTGAAAAATATTCACACTAATAAGAATAATATAAATAATACTGAATTTAGTAATAATGAATCTAATCTTATCTTATCGGGGGATGATAGGATGCGATATGAAATGGATGCATATTCAGAGCTGATCAGAGAGAATATTGAGTTGGATATATTGAGAGAGCGTCATCCTTATGATCTGGACCTGCTTGAAGGTATATTTGATCTTATTCTGGAAACAGTGCTTTGCAAAAATGAGAGTATCATAGTTGCGTCCAATAAATATCCGGCGGAGCTGGTAAGAAGCAAGTTCCTGAAACTGAACAGTTCACATGTAGAATATGCGATTGACTGTTTCAAGGGTAATACAACCAAGGTTCGCAATATCAAGAAGTATCTGCTTACCACATTGTTTAATGCACCAAGTACAATCAGCGGTTACTATCAGGCAGCAGTTAACCATGATTATCCCCAATATGCAGTAGTTGACAAATAATGACTTGACGTGTAGTCAATGCGTGCGTATAATATGAATTACAAATACACGCATTGACTACATAAAAGGAGCCATTATGGATAACAAGATAATTACAGCAGATGGAGTAAATATCGATGTGGATAAGCACGAAGACGAAAAGACAAAGGAGCGCAGACTAATGGCTTATGCTTTCAAAATGGTTCGTGCAGAATCAGGAATGAATCGAAAAGAATTTGCAGAGTGGCTTGGAATTCCTTACAGAACAATGCAGGAGTGGGAACTGGGAAGAAGGGCTATGCCACAATATGTACTGGATCTTATAGTTTATAAGGTCAGAAATGAAAAGAAACAGGGAAATATATAATTTATTGCATCCGTGAGAAACGGGGAGGAAAGAGTTATGTATGATGATTATTATTACTACGAAGAGCAAAGAAAGGCACAGGCAAAATCAGATGCAGCATTGGCAGGAACATTTGCAGCAGGTATTTGTGGAGGAATAGGAATTGTATTTTCTGTGATCATGTTTCTGATCAGCAGATTTGATATACTTAGTTCTGCTTTGATGGCGCTGGCAGGTTACATATTAACATATAAGCAGGGATGGAATAATGCAGTGTATATCATTGGTGCTATTGTTATATTTGGGGTTTCAATGATACTGCAGCATTCATTTTTTGTCGCAAGGATAATATACACAGTTTTTGTATGTGTGATTGTAGCGGTGCTTGGTGGATGCTGGAAAACATATGACACAGAGGCACAGAGAAATATGGTTATGCTGATCTGTTTTGGGGTAACAGCATTGCTAGGTATTATCTCATGGTGTGGAAGTATAAAAAGGGATGAAAATTAACGAGCGACTAACGACAGACTAACGACGGACTAACGAGCGACTAACGAAGAACTAACGACAGACTAACAACGCGTATCTTTTTTTTCATTTTGAGGTGTGATAATATTATCATAGACAAATGAGACATGAAACACAGCAACGACATCTCGTTTGTTTCTCTTTTGCAAAAGAATATGGGATAAAAATGAAGCGTCAGCTCATTACCGGAATGGTGATGGGTATGGCGCTTTTTTGATGCCCGAAATCAGGTGACGACCTGAAAGCCAAAAGAAATGGAGGATATGATATGGCATTTGCCTACGATCATGATTGTCCGTTTGAAGTATTCATAACTAATCTTGGGAAATACAATGAGGGAAATCTTGTTGGAGAATGGGTTAAATTTCCGACAACAGAGGAAGAACTCAAAAAGGTATTTGAAAGAATTGGAATTGAACCAGGAGCACCGGATGAATACGGCGGACATTATGAGGAATGGTTCATAACTGATTATGACTGCTATGTGCCGGGACTTACTGAAGCTGCACAACTTGGTGAGTATGAAAATTTGGATGAACTTAATTATCTGGCCTCAAAGCTGATAGAGCTGGATGATTGTGAACTGGACAGATTAGAAGCTGCAATGGAGGTGGCTGATGAAACCGGAAGTGTAAAGGACATCATCAATCTGATTGATAACCCTGAAAAATACGAGGTCTATCCGGGGATTGAAAATGATGAAGATCTCGGACGTTATTATGCTGATGAAATGGTGTACATCCACCTTACTGATGAAGTCAGAGATTATTTTGACTATGAAGCATACGGGAGAGATATGGCAATCAATGATGGCGGTCATTATACGAGTTATGGATATGTAAAGGATTCACAGGATCCTTTCAAGGAGTATTACAATGGAGAACCTGAGAATATTCCGGAAGAATACAGAATAACAGAATTTGTTCATGATAAGAAAGAGAGGACAGCAATGGATTACGAAACATTCAAGCAGGAATTCGCTGAGGACATCAAGGAAAAACTCAGCCAGAGAGGTTATGGAGAGGTAATGACCAGCTTCCATGACATAGAAAAGACAAATCAGAATTATGAGGCAATCTCGGTTGTTCAGGCCGGCAGCAACATTGGTGTGAACTTCAATATTGAAAATGCTTTTGCAAGTTATGAGCATACCGGGGATTATGAGGGAGTATTAGCCAGTGCAACAGGAGTAATCGTAGGAGGACTTGATCAGATACCGGCAGTTGATGTAAATGCCCTTATGAATTATGAGGTTATGAAAGAAAAACTTTCGGTAGAGGTCATTTCAGCAGATGCAAATGAGGAACTGCTTGCCAAAGTTCCGCATGACAGGATTGAGGACCTTGCAGTTGTTTACCGTTTCATTATGGAGAGCAACGAAGATGGCAGAGCATCCATTCTGGTCAATAATGATCTGATTGAGAGAATGGGAGTTACGCATGAGCAGCTTAGAGCTGACGCATTGGAAAATTCGCCGGAGATCAGACCTGTGGTAATACAGGGCATGAATGAAGTCATGAAGGAAATGATGGGACCAGAAGCCTATGAAATGTTTGGAATTCCTGATGACACAGAGGAAATGATGTTTATTGCAACAGTTCCTGATAAGAATTCCGGTGCCGGGGTGCTTGCATATCAGGATTTCATGGATCAGGCAGCTGAGAAAATCGGTGGAGACTTTTATGTGATCCCTTCTTCAATCCATGAGATTCTGTTAGTTCCTGATAATGGAGAAGTGCAGGCAGAAGGACTCAAAGAAATGGTACAGGAAGTAAATGCCACAGAGGTAAGTCCTGAGGAAAAACTTTCTGATAATGTATACCATTATGATTCCAAGGAACATATCTTTGAGCTTGCAGAAAAGTACGAGGCAAGACAGCAGGAAAAAGAGGCTGCCATTGACGAAAAGGCTGAGGACAGGGTTTCTGTATTAAAGGATCTCAAGGACAAGCAGAAGGAAACAGCTGCGAAGACTCCGGCAAAGGATGCGGTAGAAAAAGCAGCAAAATCAAAGGGCGGAGAAGCTCTTTAAGAATAATGTCGGATTGTGTCAGCCTGTGGCGATTGCCACGGGACTGGCACTTTTTTGACAGGAAATATCGGAGGTAAGAGAAATGTCAGCTAATTATAATTCAGCAGGGGCAACAGGAGTAACAGGAAAACCTAGTGGATCAGCAGTAGGAGCAAGGGAGCCATTGGCACACCCGGTCAACTGCGATCATGAGTGTCCTTATGGATATGGAAGATCATTCTGTTTTCCGTGCTATAAAAATATCATGGAGGACCACAGACAGAAGAAAAATGCAGCTTCACAGGGAGCCTGATATGGAATTCGGTTATTTTAGTGAGGTACAAGCAGAACAGTTTCCTTTTTTCCGCATGCCAAAGGTCATGTTTGGTGACAGACTGTTTAAGGGAATATCAAGAGATGGAAAAGTACTGTATGGACTTCTTCTAGACAGGGTATCCCTATCCAGAGAAAATGGCTGGATCGATGATGAAGGACATGTGTATGTAATATTTACACTTGAATCCATACAGATGACAATGGATTGTTCGGATAAATCAGCGACTAAGTATCTGTCTGAGCTTGAAGGATTTGGGCTGATTGAACGTATAAGAAGAGGTCAGGGAAATCCTGACATCATATATGTGAAGAACTTTTCAGATCAGAAGAATTTACAGGTCAAAACTCGTAATAATTTCGGTTCTGGACTCGTAAAGAGTCCGGTTCAAGACTCGTATAATTTACGGCCTAATTATACTAATAACAATAATACTGAATTTAATAATACTAATCCTATCTTATCAGCGGATGAGGAGAGGATGGGATATGAGGCATATCTGGATGAACAGCTCGGAATAGAAGCATTAAAAGCAGATTATCCGTATGATACCGGTATTCTTGATGGTATCAGGGAACTTATTCTTGATGTTATCTGCTCAAAGAAAAAGACCATTGTGATCGCCGGGGATGAAAAGCCGGTGAATGTGGTAAAGGGTCGGTTTATGAAGCTGGATATGGAGCACATCCGGTATGTGATGAACTGTCTGCAGGAGAGTACTGCAAAAATAAGGAATATCAAACAGTATCTGCTGGCGGCACTTTACAATGCACCAGCAACAATCGACAGCTATTACCGTGCGGAAGTCAGCCACGATATGGCAGAAGGGAAAATATAGGAGGAGAAGAAATTGAATAACAATAACATGAATTATATTATGGAACATCTGGAAAATGCAGTGACAGAGCTGGAGAAGATCATGCAGGTGATGCTGCCTACGGAGTATGCAGTCTATGTGGATATGGATCAGGAGCTTCACTATATCAGCGTGCAGGATGCATTATCACTGATTGATGATTTCGGAAAAAACTGCATGTCTGAAATGATCGGAAAGTCTGACTACATCCTTGTCTATGATGAGGACAGAAGGATTGTGGTGGATGGAAATGCATATCTTCTTGGCGGATTTATTGTAATGAGATCCGATTATGGTCTGAAAGGTCTTGGTAGGGAGGATATTGATAAAATTATGGAACAGATGGCTGGACGCATGAGCACATTTGCCATGGGTCAGTACAGAATACAGGCATACCAGCTGGGATAGGAGGATTTTATGAATAACAAACCATGGGCTTATGTGACCTCTGCATGGAGTGATGACAGGAGCAGGGCGAAAAGGTCAGCAAAAAGATACTGCCGGAAGCTGTATGAAGCAGGCTATACGCCGATATGTCCGCTGTTGTATCTGCCGGATATCATAGATATAAGCAATGCAGATGAATATAAGGATTATACGGATATGTCAGAAGATATGTTGCGAAGATCGAGAATCCTTGTAGTATGCGGGACAGCAGTAGATGAAACGGTACTTACGGATATCGCAATAGCAAACCGTTTTCATGTAGCATCATCCACAATGAGGGGAGTCCTTGGTGTGGATAAAAATAAAAAAGATGAGTAACTTTGTGGATGCAGCCTTAGGGCTGTTTTTTTGATGGAAGGAAGTGAGAAAAGCATTGCATGAGGAAGTTAGCAAGGAAATCACGGATAAGAGTGTTCATATTGCAGTGAGGCTGGCAAAACCGGTGCTGGAAGATTTTATGAGGGCACTAAAAGAGGTAGCAAAGAAACCTATCAAGGTTGCCGGACACGCAATCGGTCAGAAGATTCACCCGACCGAAGGAAAGCAGTCTGTAAAGACATTGATCAGGCAGGGGCAGGGAGTATCGACAATACCACTTGCAGATGAAGGGCTGAAGGATTTTCAGAAGATTGCTAAAAAATATGGTGTTGATTTTGCAGTGGTCAAAGACAAGAATTCAGAGCCACCTATATATACCATATTTTTCAAGGCAAAGGATCAGGATGCGATAACCAGGATTCTTGATGACTATGCAGCAAAGCAGATAAAGAAACCATCTGTGAAAAAGACCAGTGTTCTGGAGAAACTGAAAAAGTTCAAGGAGATTGTGGCAGCAATCCCAAAGAAGGTAGCAGAGAAAAAGAAGGAGAGGTCGCGATGAATATAAAACAGTTAAAAAAGCAGCTGATCCTGAATATTCCATATATCGCTTTGGGACTGGTTGCGACAAATCTTGGAGAGGCATGGAGACTGGCATCCGGAACCAATATGTCAGAGAAAGTGCAAAGTCTTGTTCTTGATGAAGCTTTCGGGGCTGCATTTGCCAATCCATTGCCGAGCTTACATCTTATGGATTTACTGGTGGGCGCTGCCTGCGGTGCGGCACTCAGGCTTGCAGTATATCTGAAAGGCAAGAATGCGAAGAAATTCAGGCACAATGAGGAATATGGTTCTGCCAGATGGGGAAAGCACGCAGATATCGAACCTTTTGAGGATCCTGTATTTGCAAATAATGTGATTCTGTCCCAGTCGGAGAGGATTACCATGAGCAGCAGACCGAAGATTCCGAAGTATGCGAGGAATAAGAATGTTCTGGTAGTCGGAGGATCCGGTTCTGGTAAAACGAGATTCTTTATAAAGCCTAATCTTTTGCAGATGCATTCATCCTATGTGGTGACAGATCCGAAGGGCGGTCTGGTCAACGAAGTGGGAAATGCCTTGTATAAGAACGGGTACCGGATGAAGGTATTCAATACCATAAATTTCAGTAAGTCAATGCACTATAATCCATTCGCCTATCTCCATTCTGAGAAGGATATTCTGAAACTGGTAACAACATTGATTGCCAATACCAAGGGGGAGAGCAAAGGCGGAGACGATTTCTGGCTGAAAGCAGAGACATTACTTTATACGGCATTGATCGGGTATATCCATTATGAAGCACCGGAGGAGGAACAGAATTTCTCAACGCTGCTTGAAATGATCAACGCAATGGAAGTCAGGGAGGATGATGAAGAATTCAAGAATCCTGTGGATATGATGTTTGATGAACTGGCAGAGCAGAATCCGGATCATTTTGCAGTAAGGCAGTATGCCAAGTACAAGCTGGCGGCCGGTAAGACTGCAAAATCAATTCTGGTATCATGTGGAGCAAGACTTGCCCCGTTTGATATTAAGGAATTAAGGAATCTGACAGCTTATGATGAGTTGGAACTGGACACATTGGGAGATGAGAAAACATCCCTGTTTCTGATCATGTCAGATACAGACGGAACATTCAATTTCCTGATTTCCATGATCTATACGCAGATGTTCAATCTTCTGTGTGAGAAAGCAGATGATGTGTATGGCGGAAGACTTCCGGTACATGTGCGCTGCCTGATTGATGAGGCGGCCAATATCGGACAGATTCCCAACCTGGAGAAGTTGGTTGCAACGATCCGAAGCCGTGAGATATCAGCATGTCTGGTGTTACAGGCAAAGTCGCAGCTAAAGGCAATCTATAAGGATAATGCCGATACGATCATCGGTAATATGGATTCGCAGATATTCCTTGGTGGTACGGAACAGACCACCTTAAAAGATCTGAATGCGATTCTGGGTAAAGAGACCATTGATATGTATAATACAGGGCAGTCAAAAGGTTCCCAGGAAAGCTATAACGTGAATTACCAGAAACTTGGTAAGGATCTTATGACAATGGATGAACTGGCAGTTATGGATGGCTCGAAATGTATCGTGCAGGTCCGTGGTGTAAGACCATTCTTATCCGATAAATATGATCTGACTCAGCATCCGAATTACAAGCTGACAGCAGATTATGACAAGAGGAATTACTTTGATGTAGTAAAATTCCTCAATCACAACTTAATACTGAAAGCAGATGACGAGTACGAAGTCATCGATATGACAAAGTAAGAAGCTCCTTGTTCCAGTGATAAAGACTGGAATACAGGAGTTTTTTAATATGCGCGCATAGCCGGAATCACTGCAGGGAGACCGGCAAGTAACTATAAACAGTCTCTTTGGTCGGGCAGAAGGAAAAGTATATCACACAAAAATTTATTTAACGGAGGAATTTGAATTATGGCATTTTTTCAGAGCGCAGTAGGAACATTACAGACACTTGTTATCGCACTTGGAGCAGGTCTTGGAATCTGGGGTGCAATCAACCTTATGGAAGGATACGGAAACGATAATCCTGGAGCGAAGTCCCAGGGAATGAAGCAGCTTATGGCTGGCGGCGGTGTAGCACTTATCGGAACCACACTTGTACCATTACTTTCCGGCTTATTCTAAATCAGGTTTGGATCATGGGGCAGGGAAATCCCTGTCCCGGAGGAAAGGAGGAAATAATTGAACAGCATAATTCAGCAGATTACTGACTGGCTGAAAGGCATTCTCGTATCGGGAATCATGGACAACCTCACCAATACGTTTTCCTCTGTGAATGACCAGGTGGGGCAGATTGCAACAGAAGTGGGGAAGACACCAAGCAACTTCATGCCGGCTGTATTCAATATGGTCAGGAACCTGTCAGAATCGGTGATCATGCCGGTGGCGGGTATCTTATTAACATTCATTGCGTGTTATGAGCTGATACAGCTGATCATCAGTTATAACAACCTGGCAAGTTTTGAGACATGGTTCATCTGGAAATGGATCTTCAAGACTTTTGTGGCAGTGGAACTGATCACACACACCTTTGATATCACAATGGCGGTGTTTGATGTATCGCAGAGCGTAGTCCGGCAGGCAGGAGGAATCATACAGGGAAGCACGGCAGTTGATGCAAGTACGCTGACAACCATGCAGGCAACATTAGAGGCTATGGAATTAGGACCATTGCTTGCAATATTCCTACAGTCATTTATCGTGCAGTTTCTCATGTATGTGCTGTCGGCGATCATCTTTGTAATCATCAACGGACGTATGGTGGAAATCTATCTCATGGTCAGCCTGGCACCTATTCCGTTTGCAACATTCGGTAACAAGGAGCAGAGCATGATGGGACAGAATTACATGAGAAGTCTTTTCGCACTTGGATTCCAGGGATTTCTGATTATGGTATGTGTGGGAATCTATGCAGTCCTGATCCAGTCAGTAGCTTTCAGTACAGATATCATTGCTTCGTTATGGAAGGTTATGGGCTTTACAATCCTGTTGGCCTTTACGTTATTTAAGACCGGAGCAGTAGCACACAGTATATTCCATGCACATTAAGGAGGCAGAGTATGGCAGCATCTTATATCAGTGTTCCAAGGGACCTGACAAAAGTAAAAAGCAAGGTGATGTTCAATCTGACAAAAAGGCAGCTGATCTGTTTTGGCTTGGCGGTACTAATCGGGGTACCGTCATTTTTTCTGATGAAAACAGTGATGAAGACCAACACGGCAGTCATGGGAATGATGGTGATCATGATGCCATTTTTTTTCTTGGCAATGTATGAAAAAAACGGACAGCCGTTGGAAGTCATTTTGGAACACATGATACAGGCAATATTCAAAAGGCCTAAGATCCGTCCGTATGTGACGGATAACTATTACGCAGCACTTTTGCGGCAGGCAAAGGCAGAAAAGGAGGTAGAAGAGATTGTTAGACTTTCTCAAAAAGAAAAATCAGGAGAAAAGAACATTCACAATGCCGGAGGGGTTAAGCAAAGCAGATCAGATGGCAGTAAGGGAAATCGTAAGAAACGCCCGGAAAAATGATGGGGTACCTCAGACAGCACAGCAGAGCATCCCTTTTGACAGGATGTTTCCGGATGGCATCTGCAGAGTAGGGCTTGATTATTATACAAAGACAGTCCAGTTTCAGGATATCAATTACCAGCTGGCACAGCAGGAAGACAAGACGGAGATCTTTGAGGAATGGTGCGCATTCTTAAATTTCTTTGACAGTTCCGTAAAGTTTCAGCTTTCATTTGAAAATATGGCAACGGATGTATCGGATTTTGAGAAGAGCATCAAGATCTCCCATAAAAATGACGGATTCGATGATGTCAGGGATGAGTATTCGGAAGTGCTCCTTCATCAGATGGAGGCAGGCAATAACGGTCTTACAAAGACAAAGTACCTGACTTTTGGAATCAATGCAGAGTCCATGAAGACTGCAAAGCCGAGACTTATCCATATCGAGACGGATATCCTCAACAATTTCAAGAGACTGGGAGTACAGGCGAAGAGCTTAAACGGCAGTGAGAGACTGGAGCTGATGCACAGACAGTTTCATATCGGGGATGATGCGAAGTTTCATTTTGACTGGAAATACCTGACAGGATCGGGATTATCCGTAAAGGATTTCATTGCACCGAGCAGTTTTGCATTTCCTACAGGAAGATATTTTCAGATTGGGGATATGTATGGATGCATGAGTTTCTTATCCATTGATGCATCAGATATCAGCGACAGGTTGCTTGCAGATTTTCTTTCGATGGAATCAAGCCAGATCGTGACCATGCATATCCAGTCCGTAGACCAGAATGAGGCAATCAAGACCATCAAGCATACCATCACGGAGCTTGACCGTTCCAAGATTGAGGAACAGAAAAAGGCAGTAAGGGCAGGGTATGATATGGATATCATCCCATCAGACCTTGCTACCTATGGGAAGGATGCAAAAGCTCTCTTAAAGGAGTTGCAGTCCCAGAATGAGAGAATGTTTCTTCTCACATTTCTTGTGATGAATACAGGAAAGACGAAGCAGGAGCTGGAAAACAATGTGTTTCAGGCAACATCCATTGCACAGAAGCATAACTGCAATCTGGTAAGACTGGATTATCAGCAGGAGCAGGGACTTATGAGTACGCTTCCTCTGGCAAATAATCTGATCGAGATTCAAAGGGGAATGACGACATCAAGCACAGCTATTTTTGTGCCGTTTACGACACAGGAGCTTTTCCAGAGTGGCGATGAAGCCCTTTATTATGGACTGAATTCACTTTCTAACAATATGATCATGGTAGATCGTAAGAAACTGAAAAATCCGAATGCTCTGATCCTTGGTACACCGGGTTCCGGTAAATCATTCTCTGCAAAGAGAGAGATTGCCAACAGCTTCCTGGTAACAGATGATGATATCGTCATTTCAGATCCGGAGTCAGAGTATTCACCGCTTGTAGCAAGGTTTGGAGGACAGGTCATCAAGATCAGTCCGACATCTGACCAGTTCATCAATCCTATGGATATCAATATGAATTATTCGGATGATGATAACCCTATTGCGTTAAAGGCAGATTTCATTCTGTCCTTATGTGAGCTTATTGTAGGGAATAAGGATGGTCTCCGTCCGGTAGAGAAAACCGTGATCGACAGATGCATCAGACAGATCTATCAGAAGTATTTCGAGAATCCGGGACCGGAGAATATGCCAATCCTGGGGGACTTGTACCAGGCACTTCTTGCACAGGAGGAGCCGGAGGCAAAGCATGTGGCAACGGCACTTGAAATCTATGTGTCAGGTTCCCTGAATGTGTTCAACCACAGAACTAATGTGGAGCTTACGAACCGCCTTGTATGTTATGACATCAAGGATCTGGGAAAGCAGCTCAAAAAGATCGGAATGCTTGTGGTGCAGGATCAGGTATGGGGAAGAGTAACGGAAAATCGAAGCCAGGGAAGATCGACCAGATACTATATGGATGAGATGCACTTACTTCTCCGTGAAGACCAGACAGCAGCCTATACCGTTGAGATCTGGAAGCGTTTCAGAAAATGGGGAGGAATTCCGACCGGAATCACCCAGAACGTGAAGGATCTTCTTGCTTCCAAGGAAGTTGAGAATATCTTTGAGAACTCTGATTTTATCTACATGCTCAACCAGGCGGTAGGTGACAGACAGATCCTTGCAAAGCAGTTAAATATCAGCCCTCACCAGCTTTCGTATGTAACACATTCGGGAGAAGGCGAAGGGCTTTTATTCTATGGAAATGTGATTCTTCCATTCGTGGACAGATTCCCTACAAATACGGAGCTTTACCGTATCATGACAACCAGATTGTCAGAAGTGGCAGAGGCAAAGAAGGAGCAGTCAGCGTAAGCGACTGTTTCTTCGGAAAGGAAAAAGCATGGATGAAGAAAAATATACCAGGGATTCTGCTAAGAAGTCCGCCAGGAATAAAGGCAGGGACGAAAAAAGCAGGACAGCAGAAAAGAAGCATGGTTCCAAGCTGAAAAATGAGGCATCCGCGAATAAGAGTTACCGGGACAAGCTAAGGTATGGGAAAAAGGATAATCATATCTCTGCCGGAGAGGAAAAGCAGCTTCGCAAAATGAAGAAGCAGGGGAGAAGGAAGATCTACCGGCAGACAGCAGCGGTGCATACCATGAGAAGGTCTGTGATCAGGAATGAGGATGACAATAGTGGTACTGACAGCCTGAATGCCGGAATAGCTGTTACAGAAACAGGGTTTGGCAGGATCAGGGAACACGGGCAGTCAGAAAAATATGCTGCCAAGATTCATAAGAGAAGTGATCATCTGGATGCCGTTCAGGGAGCAAAAGGAGCCAAGGAAGCCGGAGAGGCTGGAGAAAGCACCATGTCATCTACTGTGAAGAAAGCGCAGAAAAAGCTGATGCAGAAAGAATTTGTAGAGGCGGCAGCCAAGAAACAGGCAAAGGAAGCTGCTAATGGAGCCGGCAAGATCAGTAAGAAACTTACGGATGAAGCAGAGGATCTGATGGGAAGGCTGGCGGAATGGATAAAAGAATTCTTTGAAGATCATCCAATGGCACTTCTGTTTGCTTTTCTGATTCTGATTGTTGTTCTGGTGATTTCAGGTGTATTCACATCATGTTCAGCTATTGGAGGAGGAATTAACAGCTCAACAGTAGTGACATCATTTACGGCTGAGGATGATGATATCAGGCAGGTGGAATCTGATTATATGGCATTGGAGGCCGACCTGCAGAGAACGGTAGATAATATCGAAACAGATCATCCGGGATATGACGAGTATAATTATTCTCTTGCAGAGATTTCACACAATCCGTTTGAACTGGCAGCATTGCTTACTGTCCTGTATGAGAATTACACACCATCAGAAGTCCAGTCAAGGTTACAGACTATTTTTGATCATCAGTATACACTTACGACAGAGGAAGTGGTTGAAACAAGGACGAGGACAGAGACCAGATGGCATTATGTGACTCATTACAGGGATGAGGAAAGAACTGGGTACAGGCTGGTCAATGGCCATCTGGAATCCTACACCTATACCGTGTCAGTTCCATATCAGGTATATGAATCCTATGAGGTGGAAGTAGAGTATGAGTATAAGATACTGAATACGACACTTACCAATAATGGCATATCCGCAGCAGTCGTGGCATCAGGTCTCACACAGGACCAGATGGAGAGATATAACCTTCTTCTGGAAACGAGAGGTAATAAACCGGATATCTTCGGAGATAATGTGTATGCCAATCCGGGAGTATCAGAGGAATATGAAAGATATGCTGTGCCGGGAGAATATCTGACGGATCAGCAGTTTTCCAATATGCTCCATGAAGCAGAGAAATATCTGGGATATCCTTATGTATGGGGAGGTTCCTCACCGAGCACGAGTTTTGACTGTTCGGGATTTGTAAGCTACGTCATCAATAACAGCAGCAACGGCTGGAATTATGGCAGACTTACAGCAAATGGCTGGAAGAATGCAACCGCAAGGGTGGCAGCTTCTGATGTAAAGCCGGGGGATCTGGTATTTTTCCAGGGAACCTATAACACAGCCGGAGCTTCACATGTGGGTATCGTGGTAGATCCGGTCAATAAGATCATGATCCATTGTGGCAATCCAATTCAGTATGCATCCTATGACACAGCATACTGGCGGGCACATGCCTATTGCTATGGAAGAATACAGTAAAAATGCAGTGAAAGTCACCGAAAGATGGCTTTTTTGCTGCCATGAAGAAAGGAGAGATTCTATGTATGCAAAGTTAGACAAGCTCCGTGCAGATCTGAAAAAGGCAGTAGCCAAGAGAGATGCAGCGGATGCCAAAGTAAAGCAGCTCGAAGCAAAGCTGAAAGAAGAAGAGAATTTACAGATTGTCAGTGATGTGGCGTCCTACAACTTATCACCGGAACAGCTAGCACAGTTTTTACAGCTTGCCAATAGTGGCAGATTACAGGACATGTTAAGCGGACAGGCACCAATGCCAGCGGCAGCTGCATCCGGTAAGGAGATAGATGCAGAGGAAGACAATGAACAGGAACCAGATAACGAAGAGGAGGATTTCTTAGATGAAGAGAATGAATAAGGTAAAAAATGTGATCGTAGCAAAGGTTATGGGAGGCATGGTCGCAGGTCTGGCGGCACTTGCCGGAATGGCACCAGTGACAGCATTTGCACAGAGTCAGGAAGTGACCTGTACCTGTGAAGAAAAATGCAGTGAGGGAGCAGTCAATGAGGAATGTGCAGTATGCCTTTATGATTATAAGGTCTGCGAGGGAACAGTTGCACATGTAGAAGAGGAATGCACGGAAAAAGAGGAAGAGAGCTATGGTCCGCTTACCCCGGATGGAAATATGAATCTGGTGGATGATTATGGATCGGTTGAAGCCGGAGGCAAGCAGTTCATTACAGTCACAACCAAGTCCGGCAATTATTTCTATATCATCATTGACCGTGATGATAAGGGAGCGGAGACTGTTCATTTCCTTAATATGGTAGATGAATCGGATCTTCTTGCACTCATGGAAGATGATGAGGTGGAGTCCTATATGAATTCCCAGGGAATGACGGCAGCCGATAAGGAGACCGTGGAACCGGAAAAGACCAAACCCACAGAAGATGCGACAGAGGAGCCAAAGGAAGAGGTAAAAGCTCCAGAGACAGGAAAGAAAGGTAAAAATGTGACAGGCATTATGGCAGTAGTCCTTTTTGCAGCGGTTGGAGGAATCGGTGGATTTATGTATGTGAAGTCCAATAAGGGCAAGAAGAAAGCGGATGCACCGGATCCTGATGCAGATTACTTCGACAGTAATGATGACGAGGATTATCTTGCAGATATGGATATTGAGGAAGAGTCTGTATCAGATGCAGAGGACGAAAACTCTGATGAAGATACAGGAGAAGATGATCAGGACGAGATGGATGAAGAGTAGCATCAAGGGAATGAGGCAGTCGGAAGGCTGCCTTTTTCTGATGGGAGGAATCTATGGAAGACAAGGAATTTGACCAGCTCACACCAGAGGAGAAAAAGGCAAGATTTCAGAAAGCAGTAGATGATTATAACAGTGGATTTGTTGAAGTGGATTATACATTTAGATCTGTCGCATCAATACGTGTTGAAGAAGCTATGGAAGATGCCGGAATGGTGTCGGAGGAGTTCAAGCCGGCACAGATCAAGGTAATCTACGAAGCAGCCGAGGCAGATCTGAATCTGGAGCATTACATGAATCCTAAATTTTCTGCATCACATATGAAATTCATCATGGAGCAGGAAAAGGCTGGAAAGGATGTCACATGGCTTCCGATTGGGAAAATCCTCCACAGGAGTATCGTGGAGAAACCGCTTACCAGAGACCAGATCAAAAGGATAAAGGAAAGAATTCTTAGAGCAGAGCCTAAGGAATCGGTGCTGGCTGATCTGAACGAGAAAAAGAAGGAAACCGCCAGAGTCCCGAAGAAACAGGGACCGGCTAAAGAGAAAGGAGAACGCTGATTTGGCAAGGAAAAGCAGATATACAGGATATATGAAGGGATTGCAGAAGATTGTAAAACGTAAGGAAAAAGTATCAACCAGGGAATCTGTACTTTCAAGGCTGAAAAGTCTTAAAGATAAGGAATTTCACATGACCATTCCTGTAGGGGAAGGAGCAGGGGATGCTCAGTAGCGGGGTAAGACCGGAGCAGAGTTTCTATGATTCTGTAAAGAAGCAGGAAACAGAAAAAACAAATATGTATCGTCTGAATCAGGTGGCTATCCGAATGGTGGAGATGCCGCCTCTTTTAAGTGATGTTCCTATGGATGGTCCGGAAGCAGCTGTTAAGGTCATGGCAGATATGCTGGAAGACTATGACAGGGAAGTGGTTGCAATCGTGAACCTACAGACGGATGGAAAGCCTATCAATATGAATGTAGTCAGTATGGGAGCACTTGACCAGTCAATCGCCCATCCGAGGGAGATACTGAAAAGCACGATCCTGTCTAATGCATCTGCAATCATGCTGGTTCATAACCATCCGTCAAATAAATTGCAGCCAAGCATGGATGACATAGCAACAACGGCAAGGGTAAAGCAACTGTGTGATCTGATAGGGGTTAAATTTCTTGACCATATCATAGTAGGACCAGGGAGGGATTATTACTCATTTCATCAGAAACAGCAGATTCCGCTTTCATCATTAAAACTGACAAATAATCTGGAGGATATAGAACTGGAGGGATTTAGAGTGGCAGAGAATACAGCCGTAAAAGAAGAGAAGAAGACAGTTACGCTGACTGTGGCGGAATGCAGCGAATTTCATAACATGGGAGAATTCCATGAGAATATCACAAGTGTTGCGGAAGCAGTAGCAAAATTCAAAGAGATACCGCCTGAGCGTATGCATGGAATACCGGCAATCGGCATCAGGGTAGCAGACCTAAAGAATCCGGAGGACAGCGTGGAGATGGATGTGCTGATCGGAAAGAGAATTGACCTGGATATGCTTAGATATGTTCCTGATATAGCAGAAAACTGGCAGGCACAGCAGATGATTGCAGCGCTTATCCATGATATGCCGGAGGCACAGATTGAAGGAGAAATTCCTGAGAATATCCAGAAGAAAATTGACTGGATTGAATCCAGGGATAAGAGAGCTGATGAACTGCATCAGATCACAGACAAGCTGGAAAAGGGTGTGAAGGATGTATTCCAGAGTGATAAGTACAAGCAGTTTCTCAATGTGATGGCAAAATTTCCAAGGTATTCCGTGAATAATACCATGCTCATCATGATGCAGAGACCGGATGCACAGCTGTGTCAGAGCTTTACCGGATGGAAGCAGATGGGCCGGTATGTGAAAAAGGGAGAAAAGGGAATCAGCATCCTTGCCCCGGCACCTTATAAGATCGAGAGAGAACAGACAAAACTGGATGAAAAGGGAAGACCGGTATTTGATGCTGACGGAGAACCGGTAAAGGAGAAAGT
>ENA-OXEZ01000056-OXEZ01000056.1-human-gut-metagenome-genome-assembly--contig:-NODE-56-length-52162-cov-16.1371_pt1 | contig 52162 bp, 40 predicted proteins | sample MGYA00249834_ERZ652262 | MGnify/ENA primary metagenome ERZ652262 (study PRJEB26925, sample SAMN05826728) | human gut metagenome | biome: ENVO:2100002; feature: ENVO:00000062; material: ENVO:00002003... | reverse complement strand
TTCGTCGGCAGCGTCAGATGTGTATAAGAGACAGGCAAATCAAAACAGGGCTTCATGCGGTGGGGCGGCGAGGAGCGGTGCCGGTGCGCACCAGCCGGTACTCCCGGGGGCTCAGGCCGTAGCGCTCGTGGAACAGGCGGTAGAAGTAGCTGGTGTTCTCGTAGCCCACCTGTGCAATGATCTGCTGAATGTTCAGATCGCTGCGGCGCAGCAGCCGCGCGGCGGTCTCCATGCGGTGCTTTTGCAGCAGCTCCTTGTAGGTGCGCCCAGTCTGGGCGCGCACGCACTCGCTGACATACGCCAGCGAAACACCATAAGCCCTTGCCACATTGGAAAGGCTGGCCTCACGATAATTTTGGGTGATCTCCTGCAGCGCCGCCTGCACCAGTGCATCGCGGCTCACGGCCTCCATGCGGGCTTGCTGCGGGGAGCGTTCAAGCTTTGCCATCATTGTATCTGTCCTCCGTAACGGTGCGGCAGGCGGGGGACTGGGGGAAGCCGGACCACCCGCCGCACGATAACTGCGGAGCCCCTTCCGGGCTCTTATACCCTGAATACGAATCACCCGCCGCAAACATTGCAGAAAAGATAAAAATTTTTTAGTCAATTTTCGTTGTAGAGGGATCTCCACAGAAAAAGGCTGCCCGCCAAACGACAGACAGCCTTTTCCAGAAGAAAATAAGGAAAACACGCGCCCAAAGGGGCTGGGTGAGTATCAGAACATACTTTCGTCCTTGTAGCGCCCGGTGCGCACGAACTGCACCCACTCGGCTACGTTCACGGCGTGGTCGCCGATGCGCTCCAGATACTTGATGACCATGAGCAGATCCAGCGCGGCGTCCACCTTGGCGGGGGCGGCGGCGATCTCCTGTGCCAGCGTGTGCTTGATGGTGTTGAAGTCGTAGTCCACGGCGTCGTCTGCGGCGATGACGCGGCGGGCGGCGATCTCGTCCTCGGCGGTCAGGGCAGCCATGGCGTCTAAGATCATCTGGTAGGCCTTGCGTCCCATGGCAATAGCCTGACTGACGGCGGGGTCGCCCTCCTTGCGCACGGTGACAAGATGCGGGATGATCTCGGCGATATCCGAGGCGTGGTCGCCCATGCGCTCGATATCGGTGACCACCTTCATGGCGGTAGAAATGTGGCGCAGATCGCCCGCCACCGGCTGCTGGCGCAGCAGTAAGGTCATGCAGCGGTGCTCGATGTCCCGCTCCATGTTGTTGATGCGGTCATCCCCCTGCACGATCTTCTGGGCGGCTACGGCGTCGGCGGTGCACAGCGCTTCCAGCGCGTTCTCCACGGCCTCGGCGGCGTTCTGCCCCATCTCCACCAGCGCGGCCTTAAGAGACTCCAGATCGCTGTCGTATTGTTTGCGAATGCTCATTGCTTTGTTCCTCCCTGCATTAACCGAACCGGCCGGAGATGTAGTCCTCGGTGCGCTTGTCCCGGGGCGTGCTGAAGATCTGGTTCGTGGGGCCAACCTCCACCAGTTCACCCAGCAGGAAGAAGGCTGTGCGGTCGCTGATACGGGCCGCCTGCTGCATATTGTGGGTGACGATGACCACGGTGTAGTTCTTTTTCAGCTCGTTCATCAGCTCCTCCACCTTCATGGTAGAGCCGGGGTCCAGTGCGCTGGTGGGCTCGTCCATCAGCAGCACCTCGGGCTTGACCGCCAATGCCCGGGCGATGCAAAGACGCTGCTGCTGCCCGCCGGACAGGCCAAGGGCGCTCTTTTTCAGGCGATCCTTCACCTCGTCCCACAGGGCTGCGCCCCGCAGAGAGGTTTCCACCAGCTCGTCCAGCTCGGCCTTATTGCGCACGCCGTGCAGCTTGGGGCCGTAGGTGATGTTGTCGTAGATGCTCATGGGGAAGGGGTTTGCCTTCTGGAACACCATGCCCACACGGCGGCGCAGATCGGTCAGCTCCATCTCGCGGGCAAAGATATCCTCGCCCTTCAGCCGCACATCACCCTCGATACGCACGCCCGGCACAAGGTCGTTCATGCGGTTCAGGGTCTTTAAAAAGGTGGACTTGCCGCAGCCGGAGGGGCCGATCAGTGCGGTGATCTCCCGCTCGCCCACGTCCAGCGAAATGCTCTTCAGCGCCTTGAAGTCGCCGTACCAGAGGTTCAGATCCTTTGCCGATATCACCGGCACATTCGTGTTTTCCATAGAGTACCTCTTTATTTTTACTGCTTCTGTTTCAGTTTCGTTTTCGCCAGACGTGCTGCCAGATTGATGAGCAGCACCAGCACCAGCAGCACTGCGCCGATGCCCCATGCGGAGGTGAAATCGCCGTCTTCAAAGGCGCGCAGGTACAGCAGCACCGACAGGGTGGCACCGTTGGAGGTGTAGGCTTTGAACACACTCTTGGCGATCACCTCTGCCGCACCGGCGGTGAACAGCAGCGCGGCGCTTTCGCCCACGATGCGTCCCACAGCCAGAATGCAGCCGGTGACGATGCCGTCAATGCTGCAAGGCAGCACGATGGTGCGGATAATGTGCCACTTGCCCGCACCCAGACCCATGGCACCCTCACGGTAGCCCTGCGGCACCGTTTTGAGGGATTCCTGTGTGGTGCGGATGATGGTGGGCAGGTTCATCACCACCAGCGTCAGACTGCCGGACAGCAGACAGGTCTGGAAGCCCAGTGCCTGACTGAACACCAGCATACCCACCAAGCCGTAGATGATGCTGGGGATACCGGCCAGCGTTTCGTTGGTGAACTCGATGACCTCGATGAGCCGCCGGTTGGAGGCGTATTCGGTCAGGTAGACCGCCGCACCCACGCCCAGCGGCAATACGATGAGTAATGTCAGCACAATGACATACAAGGTGTTGAGGATGGCGGGCAGAATGCCGTCCGTCTTTTTCAGCACACTGGCGGTGGTGGAAAGGAAGTTCCAGCTGATGTGGGGGATGCCCCGCACCAGCACCATGCCGATGATCCCGGCCACCAGAATCATCACCAGTACTGCGCTTGCCCAGACCAGCACGGTCATTACCCGGTTCCATGCCCGGCGGGAGGACGAAAAGCCGTTATTCATCGCGGTTTCCTCCCTTCAGTACCACATTCAGCACCACGTTGATGAGCATGATGAACACGAACAGCACCAGCGCGATGCTGAACAGTGCCTGCCGCTGCAAGCCGCCGGCGTAACTCATTTCCTTGGCAATGGCGGTGGTCAGCAAAGTGACGCTGCGGAACAGGCTGTCCGGCATATTGGGGCTGTTGCCCGCCACCATCATCACAGCCATGGCTTCGCCGATGGCGCGGCCGATGCCCAGCACAACGCCTGCGGCAATGCCGCTTTTCGCCGCCGGGATGCTGATCTTGAACCATGTTTCGGTGTCGGTAGCGCCCAGCGCCAGACTGCCCTGCTCATACTCCGGCGGCACGGCGTTGAGCGCCGTCACCGACACGGACACGATGCTGGGTAAGATCATGATGGAAAGCACCACGATGGCGCTGAGCAGGCAGGCACCGGAGGCCTTGCCGAAGGTCTTGGCCACGGCGGGCACCAGCACCTGCATACCCAAAAGGCCGAACACTACGCTGGGGATGCCGGACAGCAGCTCGATGGCGGTGACCACCACGGTGCGCAGTTTGGGATTTGCGGCCTTGGAGAGGAACACTGCCGTCAGCAGGCCGATGGGCACGCCGATAATGGTAGCGCCCAGCGTGCCGTAGACGCTGGACAGGATGAAGGGCAGGATGCCGAACAGCGGCTCTGCTGCGGTGGACGCCCATTTTGTGCCGAAGAGGAACTTGAAAATGCCGATCTTATGGATAGCCGGCACGCCGGAGACCACCATGTACACCGAGATGAGCACCACACAGCACACCGCCAGCATTCCGCACAGGAAGAAGATGAAATTCATCACCGCTTCCAGCCAGTCGGCGGGGGTGCGGGGCAGCCGTACCCGGCGCAGAGAAGAGGTTGTATTTTTCATAACGCGATCCTATAAAAAGCCGCACCAGCCCAGCCTTTTAGGGCAGGCCGACGCGGCGATTCTCTTGTTCAGATGCGGGACAGGTGGTTCACCGGGGAGCTTTCCCCGCGAAATTCGGGGCTTCCAGCTCCCGCCCTATTGCCTACGGCAACAGGGTCCCACCCTCGGATCATTCGCTGGGGAAACTCCCCGGCAAACCACCCGGCAATTACTCGTTCACGGGCACAGCGCCTGCGGTGCGGATGAGGTCGGCAGCGTCCTTGCTGGTGGCAAAGTCCACAAAGGCCTGTGCCTGCTCAGACAGGGCAGCGCTCTTGTTGGTGACGAACACGAAGGGACGCTGGATCTTGTAGCTGCCGTCCTTGACGGTGTCCTCGCTGCACTCCACACCCTCCACGGTGACCATGGCAACGGTGTCGCCCACAGCGGACAGGGAAGCGTAGCCAATAGCCAGCGGGTTTGCCTCCACAGCGCTGATGACAGCGCCGGTAGCGGTCAGCTCCTGTGCATACTTGCAGCTGTCCTTCACGTCCACGATGCTCTCGAAGCCATCGCGGGTGCCGGAACCGGCCTCACGACCCACCAGAACGATGTCGCCGTCGTCGCCGCCGACATCCTTCCAGTTGGTGATCTCGCCGGTGAACATCTTCTTGAGCTGCTCCACGGTCAGGTCAGCGACCTTGCTGTCCTTGTTCACGATGATGGCGATGCCGTCCAGCGCCACGATGGTGCCGTCCACGGCAGACTTCTCGTCGTCCTTCAGGGCGCGGGAGGACAGGCCGATGTCCAGCGTCTTGTCGGTAGCGCCGGTGATGCCTGCGCCGGAGCCGGTGGGGTCGTAGCTGACGGTAACGCCCGGCTCGACCTCGGCAAAGCCCTCGGTCAGGGCAGCAATAACATTCTTCATGGAAGTAGAACCGCCGGTCGCAACGTTGCCGCTCAGGGTGCCGGCTGCGCTCTCCGCAGCGGAAGAAACGGTGGTGGAAGCAGAAGCAGCGGTGCTGGATGCGGAAGAAGCAGAGCCGCCGCAGGCGGTCAGGGCAGCAGCCGCAGCAGCTGCACCGCAAACGGTCAGAAACGAACGACGAGAGATCTTTTTCATGATAGAATTTCCTCCATTAAAAACCCGGGCTCCCGCCCGGCACTGTCTTTTTGTGTTTTCCTTGGGAACGGCCTTATTCTACCGCTTTGCCGCCCCTGCTGCGACCATGGACGTGCAAAAAGTGCGTAAAACTTTGTGCATACTGCCAGCCCCAATGTAAAGAACAGGTAATGCGGCACAAAACAAAAGCCGCCGGGCACTCCTGTTTCCAGAAGTGCCCGGCGGCGGGATGTATTGGGTTTTACTCTACGCGGCCTGTTACGTTTTTGCCGTTGTTCCCGTAGAGGAACACAGCGGTTTTGCCATTGTAGCGCACGCGCAGCTCATAGGTGCCGGGACTGTTCTTTTCCGGGATGCGCTCCTTGGTCTCCAGATAGAACTTCTGCGAGCCATTGTAGACGACCGTCTGTCCCGGCGCTGCGATCAGCTCGTTCCGCTTGAAATACAGCGTTTCCTCTGTATCTGACTCGCGGAAGATGCAGGTGATGTCCTCCGGCTTGATGACCACCCTTTCAGCGCTGTTGTTCTGGACGGTGAACTCTGTGCAATAGGTCAGTGCAAAATTATCGCCGCCGCCCAGAAACGGTGTTGCACAGATAAAGGTGACATCACCGATCTTGGCTACGCCGCTGGTCTTGTCGACTACGGTATCCCCGCAGCCGGTCAAAGCCCCTGCGGCGGTCAGCACCAGTGCCCCGGCGCTGAGCTTGAGAAATGTTCTGCGGTTGATCATAGCGATGCACCTCCTGTATTAGGCAGCTTGAGTTCAATTACGCAAGCTTGGAATCCTTCTTAAAAGTATAGCCTTCGTAAACACCGGTATAGGTCTCGGTGGGGTCAACGCCAACCGTAAGCTTGATCTCTGCGGTTTGAGCTTCCATTGCCTGATAGAGATTTTTCTGGCTCTCATCCAGACGGAAGGTCAGAATGCCCGTTCTACGCTCACCCTTTTTCATGACCAGCGTGATATTGCTCAGCAGATCTCCACCCTGCAACGCGACTTTCTGACCGTTGATCTTAAGCACAAATACGGATTTTGCAGGGAAACTGAAGCCATTGGAATTATCCAGATTATGAACACGCACAGTCACTGCGAAATCTGCATACCAAGATTTCCCGGTACCTATGCCCTGATCATAAGGGACGGCGCTCCATTCGCCCACAGCAACCGTAAAGCCACCCAGATCAGTGCCATTGTCACCGCCACTGCAGCCGCCCAGCAGTCCGGTCATGGATACTGCCACTGCCACCGCAGCAGAGGTCTTTAAAAAGGAACGGCGATCCATCTTCATAGCCATAATAAAAACCCTCCTCAAAAGCTTTTTTGTACCCTAAGAGTACCACATTTTACCACGTTGTCAACTATCGGAATTTAGGTTTCACCATTTTATCGTACCTTTATAAAAGGCCGCATAGAACGGCAGCGGGCGCGGTGTTTGCTGCCGGTCCGGGGCTGCGGTGGAAAAATTTACTTTTTTCAAACAAAATCAAAATTTGCTGTTGACAAAGGGCACCCGGTATGCTAAAATAGCCAAGTCGGGTGCGAACACCTGATGCAAAATGGACGTATGGCCCGTTGGTCAAGCGGTTAAGACAGAGGCCTCTCACGCCTTTAACATCGGTTCGATTCCGGTACGGGTCACCATTTTATAGTAGTAAAACGGCTGCATGCCGTTTTATATAGATGCCTCTTTAGCTCAGTCGGTTAGAGCACCTGACTGTTAATCAGGGTGTCGCCTGTTCGAGTCAGGCAAGAGGCGCCAGCAAAGCGATGGAAATTTTCCATCGCTTTTTTCTTTTTCCGGCGGCCTTGTTGACAGCACCGCCCCGGGGGGCTATACTTAGCATTATAGTAAAGAATACGGAAAAACCTCCTTCCGGCAGGGTCAGACGCCTTGCCGTACTGCCAAAGGCGCCCTCCCCGAGGGAGCTGGCTGCGAACAAAGTGCGCAGACTGAGGGAGTTTCCTGTCAAAAGGAGAACATCATGAAAAAAGTTATTCTGACCGGCGACCGTCCCACCGGCCGCCTGCACGTTGGCCACTATGTCGGCTCTCTGAAGGAGCGGGTGCGGCTGCAGAATACCGGCGAATATGACGAGATCTTTATCATGATCGCCGACGCGCAGGCGCTGACCGATAACGCCGACAACCCGGAGAAGGTGCGCCAGAACATCCTGCAGGTGGCGCTGGACTATCTGGCCTGCGGTCTGGACCCCAACAAGGTGCACATCTTCATCCAGTCCATGGTACCCCAGCTGACCGAGCTGAGCTTCTACTACCAGAATCTGGTCACCGTCAGCCGTTTGCAGCGCAACCCCACCGTGAAGAGCGAGATCCAGATGCGCAACTTCGAAGCCAGCATCCCGGTGGGCTTCTTCTGCTACCCCATCAGTCAGGCTGCCGATATCACCGCCTTCAAGGCTACCACCGTGCCCGCCGGTGAGGATCAGAAACCCATGATCGAGCAGTGCTGCGAGATCGTGCACAAGTTCAACTCCGTCTACGGCGAAACGCTGGTAGAGCCCGAGATCGTGCTGCCCCAGAACGCCGCCTGCCTGCGTCTGCCCGGTATTGACGGCAAGGCCAAGATGAGCAAGAGCCTTGGCAACTGCATCTACCTGTCCGAGGAGCCGGAGGACATCGAGAAGAAGGTCAAGTCCATGTTTACCGACCCCAACCACCTGCGCGTGCAGGACCCCGGCAAGGTGGAGGGCAACCCGGTGTTCATCTATCTGGACGCTTTCTGCCGCCCCGAGCACTTTGCCGAGTTCTGGCCGGAGTACCAGAATCTGGACGAGGTCAAGGCGCACTATCAGCGCGGCGGTCTGGGCGATATGAAGGTGAAAAAGTTCCTGAACAGCGTCATGCAGGCTGAGCTGGAGCCCATCCGCACCCGCCGCAAGGAGTGGGAGCAGCGCCTGCCCGAAGTGGTAGAGATCCTGAAGGAGGGCAGCGCTTACGCCGAAAAGACCGCTGCCGCCACGCTGGACGAGGTTCGCAAGGCCATGCGCATCGACTACTTCGAGAACGATAACCTGCTGAAATAATATTTATGAGAGAACCCGAAACGCCTGCGGCGTTTCGGGTTCTCTTTTGCATCGTTTACGAAAATTGCATAGAAAGCACGGGCAAACTATGCTAAAATAAGGGCAACAAGTACAGAAAGCCCCGTTTGGGGGCGAAAAAAAGGAGAACCACCATGCAAAAGACCATCTGGATCACCGGAGCAAGTTCCGGCATCGGCCGGGAGTTCGCCCGCCGGTATGCCGCCATGGGCTGTCGGCTCATACTGACCGCCCGCCGCGCCGACCGTTTGCAGACCCTTGCCAAGGAGCTGCACGCAGCCCACGGCACGGAATGCCGCATCGAGGCCGCCGACCTCTCCCGCGCCGAGGCGTGCAGCCGCCTGTGCGAAGTACTGGCCGAGGAGCACATCGACATCTTCATCAACAACGCCGGTTTCGGCGTCTGCGGCAGCATTCTGGAAACGGACGAAGCCCGCGAGGAAGAGATGATCCAAGTGAATGTTGCCGCCATGGCGCGGCTGTTCCGCGCCGTGGTGCGCAAGATGCACGCGCAGGGCGGCGGCACCATCCTGAATGTGGCATCCTCTGCGGGGCTGCTGCCCGGCGGGCCCTATATGGCGGGCTACTACGCCAGCAAAGCCTATGTGGTCAGCATGACCCGCGGCGTGGCTGAGGAGCTGCGGGAGATGCACAGCCCCGTCTACGTCTGCGCCCTCTGCCCCGGCCCGGTGGACACCGAGTTCAACGACCGCGCCGGGGTGGTGTTTGCCCTGCGGGGCATCACGCCGGAGCTGTGCGTGGAGGAAGCTCTGCTGGGCATGATGCACCGCAAGACCATCATCGTGCCTTCTGCCTTTATGCGGCTGTGCACCAGCGCCCAACGCCTTGTGCCCATCCCCCTGCTGATGCCCATCGTGGCGCGCCAGCAGAAGAAAAAGCTGGGGTAAAAGACAAAGGTCGTCCAAACTTGTCAACAAGCCCAAAGATCGTCGGAATATCTTGTGCACCGTGACAAGGCGCGTCAGCCTGCACAAACTATCGCGCTGAAAAACGACGGTTTTTCGTGCTGTTTTCGGCATAAAAGCGAAAATCTAAAGAAAGTACAACAAAACTTCACAAGAATGTGCCTTGACACTTCCTGCAAAGGATGCTAGACTGGTATACAAGTAAGAGCGCACTCCGGCACAGCCGGATACGACGCGCTTTGCAAAGCAGCACGGCTGCAATTTGCGCCGTGTAGAATACGATTTTTGACAGGAGGACTTTATTATGGCACAGTGCACTCCCAAATCTTTTGACCTGACCGGCAAGGTGGCGCTGATCACCGGCGCATCCTACGGCATCGGCATGGCAATTGCAAAGGCTATGGCAGCCAACGGCGCTACCATCGTGTTCAATGATATCAAGCAGGAGCTGGTGGACAAGGGTCTGGCTTCCTATGCAGAGGCCGGCATCAAGGCTCACGGCTACGTCTGCGACGTCACCGATGAGGATGCCGTCAACGCTATGGTGGCAAAGATCACCGAGGAAGTCGGCCACATCAACATTCTGGTCAACAACGCCGGTATCATCAAGCGCATCCCCATGACCGAGATGAGCGCTGCTCAGTTCCGTCAGGTCATCGACGTTGATCTGAACGCTCCCTTCATCGTGGCAAAGGCCATCATCCCCGATATGATCGCACAGGGCGGCGGCAAGATCATCAACATCTGCTCCATGATGAGCGAGCTGGGCCGTGAGACCGTTTCTGCCTATGCAGCAGCAAAGGGCGGCCTGAAGATGCTGACCAAGAACATCGCTTCCGAGTACGGCGCTTACAACATCCAGTGCAACGGCATCGGACCCGGCTACATCGCTACCCCGCAGACCGCACCGCTGCGCGAGATCCAGCCCGACGGCAGCCGTCACCCCTTCGACCAGTTCATCGTTGCCAAGACCCCCGCAGGCCGCTGGGGCGAGGCCGAGGATCTGGGCGGACCCGCTGTGTTCCTGGCATCTGAGGCCTCTGACTTTGTCAACGGCCTGATCCTGTATGTGGACGGCGGCATTCTGGCCTACATCGGCAAGCAGCCCCAGTAAACGCTGAGGGCACTCCGCAGTTCTGACCCCGGGGACTGCCGCACAGCGTTGTGTGGCAGTCCCTTTTGCATTTGTACGGGAAAGGATGTTATGCTATAATGGAAAAAGCACATCAGGATATCCCTTGGGTGCCCCATGCCGAAGTTGCCCCGGAACCCTGCGGCCCCGGGGTGCAGCGCCGCGTGCTGGCTTACAGCAAGGACGCCATGTGCGTGGAAAACACCTTTGAGACCGGCGGCGTGGGTGCCATGCACTGCCACCCCCACACCCAGATCACCTATATCGTCTCCGGGCGGTATCGCTTTACCATCGGGGACGAGACCCGGGAGGTAGGCCCCGGCGATACCCTGCTCAAGCAGAACGGCGTCATGCACGGCTGTGTCTGTCTGGAGGGCGGCGTGATGCTGGATTTCTTTACCCCCATGCGGGAGGACTTTGTATAATCCCTGCGCACCGCAGGAAAAATAAGAAGGAGAACCATTGTTATGAAGATCGCACTTATCAACGAGAACAGTCAGGCCGCCAAGAACGGCATCATTGAAGCCGCCCTGAAGAAGGTGGTGGAGCCCATGGGCCACGAGGTGGTCAACTACGGCATGTACGCCGCCGACGATGCTGCACAGCTGACCTATGTGCAGTGCGGCATTCTGGCTGCTATCCTGCTGAACAGCGGCGCTGCGGACTACGTCGTTACCGGCTGCGGCACCGGTGAGGGCGCCATGCTGGCACTGAACAGCTTTCCCGGCGTCATCTGCGGCCATGTGGAGGACCCCGTGGATGCCTACACCTTTGCCCACGTCAATGACGGCAACGCCGTTGCCATGCCCTTTGCCAAGGGCTTCGGCTGGGGCGGCGAGCTGAACCTCGAGTACTGCTTCGAGAAGCTGTTCGGCTTCGGCCACGGTCAGGGCTACCCCAAGGAGCGCGTTGTGCCCGAGCAGCGCAACAAGAAGATCCTGGACGGCGTGCGCGCTGCCACTTTCAAGCCTCTCATCGAGTGCCTGAAGAGCATCGATCAGGATCTGCTGAAGGGCGCTGTGGCGGGTGCAAAGTTCTCTGAGCTGTTCTTTGCCTCCTGCAAGGACGAGGAGCTGGCCGCTTACGTCAAGACCCTGCTGTAAGCTGCGGAGGAGATCATGCAAGGACTGACCCTGTTCAACCTGAACCTCACCCACCTGCTGGATGCCTTTCTGGAAACTGCAGTGCCCATGATCGCCGGTCTTGCCGAGGTGGTGGGTCTGTTCATCATCATCACCAGTCTGGCCAAGGCCACTTTTTACTATGTCCGCGCCACCTTCTTCAACGACCACCGGGACTTCCACCATGAAATGAGCAGCGGCCTGACCACCGCGCTGGAATTTCTGATGTCGGCAGAGATCGCCAAGACCTTTTTGCTGCAGAATCTGGAGTCCGTGGTGCCGCTGGCGGCTACCTTTGCGCTGCGCGCTCTGATGAGTATGCTGCTGCACTGGGAGATGGAGGGCGGCCACCGCCCGGCCAACGCCAAGGAAAAGGACAAGTCCGGCTCTCCGAAGGACGGCAAAAACGGCTGACAGGCAAAAGATTTGCCAAACTTTAGCACGGCAGAGTTTCACCGTGTTGTGAAAAACGTAAAACCTTGAGATGAATACTTGACAGGTTTGCACAAAGAGACTATACTCGTGCCATCGAAAGCAAAGGCGCTGACGGAAGCAATTCCGCCAGCGCCTTTTGTGTTTTCGGGGATACTGCCGCACGGAGAGAATAGAGGGCTCCCTGTGCAAAAAACGACCGTAGGAGGTAGGAAAGTATGTTTAGCTCCGTCAACACCTGCTGGACGCTCGTAGGAGCGTTTCTAGTGTACTTCATGCAGGCCGGATTCGCCCTATGCGAAGCCGGCTTCACCCGGGCAAAGAACACCGGCAACATCCTGATGAAAAACATGATGGATTTCTGCATCGGCACGCCCTGTTACTGGCTCATCGGCTTCGGCCTGATGTTCGGCGGCACCGGCGCACTGATCGGCGGTTTCGATCCCTTCATTCAGGGCGATTACAGCCATCTGGGTCTGGACATCCCCCTGTGGGTGTACATCGTGTTCCAGACCGTGTTCTGCGCCACGGCAGCCACTATCGTCTCCGGCTCCATGGCCGAGCGCACCAACTTCAAGGCCTACTGCGTGTACTCCGCCGCCATCTCGCTGGTGGTGTACCCCATCTGCGGCCACTGGATGTGGGGCGGCGGCTGGCTGCAGAGCATGGGTTTCCACGATTTTGCAGGCTCCGCAGCCGTGCATAACGTGGGCGGCGTCATCGCTCTGCTGGGCGCATGGATGCTGGGTCCCCGTATTGGCAAGTACGACAAGAGCGGCAACCCCCACGCCATCCCCGGCCACAACCTGACCGCCGGTGCACTGGGCGTGTTCATCCTGTGGTTCTGCTGGTTCGGCTTCAATGGCGGCTCTTCCCTGAGCCTGTCCACCGATGCCACCATGACCCTGACCGGTCTGGTCTGCTTCAACACCAACCTTGCCGCAGCCGTTGCCACCTGCGTGACCATGATCTTCACTTGGCTGCGCTACGGCAAGCCGGATGTCTCCATGACCCTGAACGGCTCTCTGGCAGGCCTTGTGGCTATCACCGCAGGCTGCGATACCGTTTCTCCCTTCGGCGCTTTCTTTATCGGCTTTGTGGCCGGTATCCTTGTGGTGCTGAGCGTGGAATTCTTTGATAAGATCGCCAAGGTGGACGACCCCGTAGGTGCTGTTTCCGTCCACTTTGCAAACGGCGTCTGGGGCACCATTGCGGTGGGTCTGTTCTCCACCGGCTCCAACACCGCCCATGCCGGTCTGTTCTACGGCGGCGGTCTGGCACAGCTGGGCACCCAGCTGCTGGGTCTGGTCTGCGTGGATGCCTACGTTGTGATCGTGATGTTCATCATCTTCAAGATCATTGATAAGACCCTTGGCCTGCGTGTGCCCGCCGAGGTGGAGATCGACGGTCTGGATATCCACGAGCACGGTCTGGCCTCCGCTTATGCAGGCTTTGCCATCTCGGATGCAAACTCCGCTGCCATGACCCCCAACGAGAACACTGATCTGGGCGAGGATGACATCACCAAGGCTTCGGCAAAGCAGATGGATGCTGCCGTGCCGGTGGTGCGCGAGCCTGTGATCCACGATGGCGTCTACGACACCGGTATGCACAAGGTGTCCATCATTGCAAAGCTGGCAAAGTTCGACCAGCTCAAGACTGCCTTGAATGATCTGGGCGTCACCGGCATGACCGTGACGCAGGTCATGGGCTGCGGCATCCAGAAGGGTACCCCTGAAAAGTACCGCGGCGTGCCGGTGGATACTACCCTGCTGCCCAAGATCAAGGTGGAAGTCATCGTCTCCCGCATCAGCGTGGACGCTGTGGTGGAAGCCGCCAAGAAGGCGCTGTACACCGGCCATATCGGCGATGGCAAGATCTTTGTCTACAACGTGACCCGCGTGGTCAAGATCCGCACCGGCGAGGAAGACTACGCCGCGCTGCAGGACGTGGAGTAACCCTCCACAAGTTTCTCTGCTGTTCCCGCTGCGGCGGCAGCCCGGCTGCTTCGACACAGTCCCCGCCGCCCGGCGTGACAGATAGATCGTTCTCCTTTTTCCTTTTTCCTTTTTCCTTTTTTCGTTCGAGTCACCAGTAAGTCGAAAGCCCCGCTCCTGCGCACAAGGGAGCGGGGCTTTTGCTGTGAAAAAAAGTGCCCCGGAAACGCCTGTCTGCGTTTCCGGGGCACTTATCATTTATACCTTACAGGCTGCGGGTGCGGATCTCGGTGGTGACCTTGGCGATGAAGTCCTCAAGGCTCATCTCGGCGGTCTCGCCCTTGCGGTCGCGCACGGAGATGTTGCCGGCCTCGGCTTCTTTGGCGCCCAGCACCAGCATATAGGGCACGCGGTCCACCTGCTGTGCGGCACGGATCTTGTAACCGATCTTCTGGTTGTCGTCATCCAGCACAACACGGATGCCGGCATCAGACAGCTTCTCGGTCACGTCCTGTGCGTACTCCAGCGTCTTTTCGGACACGGGCAGCACCTTGACCTGCGTGGGAGCCAGCCAGGTGGGGAACTTGCCCTTGGTCTCCTCGATCAGGTAGGCCATGAAGCGGTCCAGAGAGCCCAGAATTGCGCGGTGCAGCACCACGGGGGTCTTTTCAGAGCCGTCCTTGTCCACATAGGTCAGGTGGAACTTTGCGGGCAGGCAGAAGTCCAGCTGGCAGGTGGACAGGGTGTACTCGGCACCCACAGCGGGCTTCACGTTCACGTCCAGCTTCGGGCCGTAGAAGGCGGCCTCGCCGATCTCCTCGGTGAAGTGGATGCCCAGCTCGGTCAGCACTTCGCGCAGGGCCTGCTCTGCATGGTTCCACATGGCATCGTCATCGTGGTACTTCTTCTTATCGGCAGGATCACGCAGGCTCAGCACGCAGCGGTAATCGGTGATGTTGAAGTCCTTGTACACCTCAAAGATCAGGTTGCACACGTCTGCGACCTCGCTCTTGATCTGCTCCGGGGTGCAGAACAGGTGAGCATCGTTCTGGCAGAAGTGACGGCCGCGCTCGATGCCCTTCAGGGTGCCGGAGGACTCGTAACGGAAATCGTGGGCGATCTCACCGATGCGCATGGGCAGATCACGGTAGGAGTGGGGACGATTTGCGTAGATCATCATGTGGTGGGGGCAGTTCATCGGGCGCAGCACATAGCTTTCGCCCTCCATCTCCATGGCGGGGAACATGTTCTCACGGTAGTGATCCCAGTGACCAGAGGTCTTATACAGGTTCACAGTGCCGATGCAGGGAGTCATAACGTGCAGGTAGCCGCGTGCACGCTCCTTCTCCTTGATATAGTTCTCCAGCTCCTGCCAGACGGTGTAGCCTGCGGGCAGGAACATGGGCAGGCCGCGGCCCACCAGATCATCGGTCATGAACAGGCCCATCTCCTTGCCGATCTTGCGGTGATCGCGCTCGCGGGCCTCCTGCTGCTCCTTCTCCCATGCGTCCAGCTCCTCCTGATTGCGGAAAGCCACGCCGTTGATACGGGTCAGCATCTTGTTTTCCTTGTCGTTCTTCCAGTATGCACCGGACTGCTGGGTGATCTTGAAGGCCTTCAGTGCCTTGGTGTAGGTCAGGTGGGGTCCGATGCACATATCCACGTACTCACCCTGCTGGAAGAAGCTGAACTCGGTCTCGTCGGCCAGATCTGCCATGTGCTCGACCTTGTAGTGCTCCTGGCGCTCCTCCATCAGTTTCTCAGCCTCGGCGCGGGGCAGGATGAAGGGCTTGATGGGCAAGTTCTCCTTGACGATCTTGCGCATCTCTTTTTCGATGTTGGCCAGATCCTCGTCGCTCAGCTTCTGGTCGCCCAGATCGACATCGTAGTAGAAGCCGTTCTCGGTGGCAGGGCCGAAGGCAAAATCAGCCTGCGGATACAGGCGCTTGATGGCCTGTGCCATAACGTGAGCAGCGGTGTGACGGATAACGTGCAGCTCCTGATCCTGCGGGCACTCGTCCACATGACCGTCCTTGTAGATGATCTTCATAGCAGATTCTCCTTTGACAATGTGGTGTTGAACAAAAATAAAAAGCGCTTCACCCCGTAAAACTCACGGGATGAAGCGCCGATTAAATGTCTGCGTTCCACGGTTCCACCCGAATTGCGCGCTCCCCGGCGGGGAAACGCGCCCCTCGCAGTGCTGTAACGGGCACGCCCGGCAGAGGTTCGCCTCTGCACTCTGCGGTGGTAGAAGCCGGGGTCATGGCAGGCTGCTTGCAGCACCCGGAAACCCGGGGCAGCCCTCTCTGCGGCATGAAAAGCGGGGCTTCAGTTTGTCCGCATCAATGTTTTGGACAGGATGAAACTACGCTGATTGTAGCACGCCGGAACAAAAAAATCAAGGGATAGCGGCAGAAATATACTTTTTTATGCGCTCTGTTTCTCCACGCTGCGCACAGCCAGCGCCTTGGCGGGCTTCATCAGCAGCACGCAGACACCGTTAAAGATCACAGAGCCCACGATGAAGGTGATGAAGAACTGCGGCAGATGGGCGGTCAGGGCAGGGATATCGATGCAGGCCACGGTCAGGTAGGCAAAGCCCACGTTGTTCAGCACCTTGGGTGCGTAGGGGTGCAGGATGATGAGGATGAACAGCACCACGGCCAGCGGCAGGATAAAGCCGAGGAAATCGCCCAGAACAGGGGTCAGGGCACTAATGGACAGCAGCGCCGCCACGGTGAGCACCAGACCCACAAGGCCGCCCAGCTCCACAGTGACAAGACGATCCTTCACATCACCCTCCAGCGTGAACATCATGATGTTGCTCAGGAAGATCAGCCAGCTGTACTCCATGCCGGTAAGGTGGATGATGGAGTTTGCGATCAGGATCCAGACCAGCAGCATCAGGCGGAAGTAAAGCAGGAAACGCTTGGTTACGGTCTCGTTCATAGGGGTGTCCTCTCTTTCTCGTCTGTATTGACAAGTGTTTCTTTTCAATTATTCGGATATTTCGACAAGCAACACTTGCATTGAACGAGACGAGTATACAATACTTTCCAGAAAAAGACAATAGTTTGGCAACTAAAAATTGCATTATCTGTAAATTTGGTATGGCAGGGGAGCCGGAGATGCAGACCGAAGGGGTACTTCCCTGAGAGGGTTCTGTTCCTCGTCAAAACCGCAAAACTGTATTTTATACAAGTACAATTTTCAGGGCAATTTTGCAAAAGCTTACAAAAAACGTGATTTGAGGCGTCAAAATGCCTGAAAACACTTTCTCTTTTTTGCCGTATATGCTATAATGACAACTGTTCTCGCACAAGAAACAGGAAAATGTACGCACTAGGCGTACAGTGTAAGAGGAGTGTTACGATATGAAAACCTTGAAAGCGGTTGTAGCAAAATACAACCAGACCAGCCTGATCCTGCGCATCCTGATCGGCCTGGCAGTCGGTTCGGTGCTGGCGCTTGTTGCGCCGGGCGCGGGTTGGGTAGGCGAGCTGGGCAACCTGTTCGTCGGTGCGCTGAAGGGCATTGCCCCGGTGCTGGTGTTCGTCATTGTGGCAAGCGCACTGGCACAGGGCTCGTCCAAGCTGGACCGCCGCTTTGGCACCGTGATCTGGCTGTATATGCTCACCACCTTTCTGGCGGCAGCCATTGCGGTCATCACCAGCTTTATGTTCCCGGTCAAGGTGGTGCTGGCCGATGCGGCACAGTCTGACGTGATCCCGCAGGGCTTGGGCGAAGTGCTGAGCACCCTGCTGACCAACTTTGTGGCCAACCCCGTCAGCGCCCTGATGAACGGCAACTACATTGGCATCCTGTTCTGGGCCTGCATGTTCGGCATTGCCATGAAGAAGATCGGCGCAGAGAGCACCAAGGTCTTTCTGGCAAACACCGCCGATGCCGTTTCTCAGATCGTGCGCTGGATCATCAATCTGGCCCCCTTCGGCATCATGGGTCTGGTGTACACCAACGTTTCCGGCAACGGTCTGGCCATCTTTACCCAGTACGGCAAACTGCTGGCGCTGCTGGTGGGCACCATGCTGTTCATGGCGCTGATCGTTTCCCCCTTCATCATGTTCGTTTACCTGCGCCGCAACCCGTACCCGCTGGTATTCCGCTGCCTGAAGGAGTCCGGCCTGACCGCTTTCTTCACCCGCAGTTCTGCCGCCAACATCCCTGTGAATATGTCCCTGTGTGAAAAGCTGGGTCTGGACAAGGACATGTACTCCGTGTCCATCCCGTTGGGCGCTACCATCAACATGGACGGTGCCGCCATCACCATTACCATCATGACGCTGGCAGCGGCTAACACCTTGGGCATTCAGGTGTCCCTGCCCGCCGCCATCGTGCTGAGCGCCATGAGCGCTCTGGGTGCCTGCGGCGCTTCCGGCGTGGCCGGCGGCTCCCTGCTGCTGATCCCCATGGCCTGCTCGCTGTTCGGCATCTCCAACGACATCGCCATGCAGATGGTGGGCGTAGGCTTCATCATCGGCGTGGTGCAGGACTCGGTGGAAACTGCCCTGAACTCTGCCGGTGACGTGGAATTTGCCGCCACCGCCGAGTATCACCAGTGGCTCAAGGAGGGCAAGCCCCTGCCGGCTTTCCTGAAGGGCTGATCGTATCCCAGCACAAACAAAGCAGCCGCTGCACTTTCTCGTGCAGCGGCTGCTTTGTTTGTTGTAATGAAATTCACCCAAACAGCACCACGGCGTAGCTTACGCCGTCCTTTACCACATAGGCAACGCCCAGTTTGGTCTTGCCCTTTGCAGCCTTGGTCATAGCTTCGGGGTAAGTGCCGTCCTTCGGCAGGGTAAAGCGGATATAGTCTTTTCTGGAATCCAGATCCGTGTCAATGTAAAAGCCCGGGACAAAATCTTCATCCGAACCATAAATGCCCATACCCATGCTTTCAAATGCAGTGGCATATTTGTGCTGCAACAGGCTGGTTTTAGTAATGTCATTTGCATTGCCAACGCGGTAAAGTTCAGTCTTATTGTCGTTGGTGTCGCAGGACACCGAGGTGCTGGCGACCCAGTTTGCAATGTTATAAGCCTTGTCGCTCAGATCCTCGCTGTAGGGCATATTATTGAATTGTTTGCGCAGCGCCTTTACGCTTGCACTTTCGGCGTCCGAGTGCTTGGGGCCCATGGGTGCGCCTACGCTGGCATCGCAGGCGGTGAACACGGTCAGTGCCATCAAGCCGACCAGCAGGCAGGCCAGTAATTTCTTCCAGTTTTTCATAGAACGATGCTCCTTTCCGTTCCGGGGTCGTTACGGGTCTGCGTCCGCACGGACGCAGTTCTTTTTGCTTTCTTCTGCATCCATGATACCTTTTTTTAACAGGAAATGCAATCATTTTGGCGCAAAAAAACAGGCTGCCGTGCAAAAAACACGGCAGCCTGCGGAAAAAGCTTTATTTTGCGTACTCCACAGCGCGGCTCTCGCGGATAACGTTGACCTTGATCTGGCCGGGGTAATCCAGCGTATCCTCGATCTTTTTGGCAATGGAGCGTGCCAGCAGGATGACCTGATCATCGCTGATGACGTCGGGCTTGACCAGAATGCGCACCTCGCGGCCTGCCTGTACGGCAAAGGCCTGCTCCACGCCCTCGAAGCTGGAGGAGATCTCCTCCAGATTTTCCAGACGCTTGACGTAGCTTTCCACGTTCTCGCGGCGGGCACCCGGGCGGGCGGCGCTGATGGCGTCGGCAGCCTGAATGATGAAGGCCAGCGGGGTCTTGGGCTCCACGTCGCCGTGGTGTGCCTCAATGGCGTGGATGATCTGGGTGTTCTCCTTGTACTTGCGGCAGATGTCCACGCCGATCTGGACGTGGCTGCCCTCGATCTCGTGGTCCAGTGCCTTGCCGATATCATGCAGCAGACCGGCGCGGCGTGCCATGGTAACGTTCACGCCCATCTCGCCTGCCAGCAGACCGGCCACCCAAGCCACTTCCATGCTGTGGGTCAGGGCGTTCTGGCCAAAGCTGGTGCGGTACTTCAGCCGGCCGATCAGCTTGATCAGGTCGGGGTGCAGGCCGTGGATGCCCAGCTCCATCACCGCACGCTCGCCCTCGCGCTTCATCTGCAGTTCCAGATCGTGGCGGCACTTTTCCACCGTCTCCTCGATGCGGGCGGGGTGGATGCGGCCATCGCCGATCAGGCGCTCCAGCGTCATGCGGGCCACCTCGCGGCGGGTCTGGTCGAAGGAGGACAGGGTAATGGCCTCCGGGGTATCGTCGATGATCAGATCCACGCCGGTAGCGGTCTCCAGTGCGCGGATGTTGCGGCCCTCGCGGCCGATGATGCGGCCCTTCATCTCATCGCTGGGCAGCGGCACCACGCTGACGGTGGTCTCGCTGCAATGGTCGGCAGCGCAGCGGCTGACAGCCTGTCCGATGAGGTTGCGGGCGATGTTATCGCAGTTTTCCTTCAGGTCGGTCTCGTAGGCGGCAACGCGCACGGCCTTTTCGTGGGTCAGCTCCTCGTCCACCTTGTGCAGCAGCACTTCGCGGGCGTCCTCCTGGCTCAAACCGGCCAGCGTTTCCAGACGCTCCATCTCCTTGGCGCGCAGAGCGTCGATCTCTGCCAGACGCTCCTCGGCCTCGGCAGCGCGCTTTTTCAGCTCTTCTTCCTTCTTTTCCAGCGCTTCGGTCTTGCGGTCCAGCGCTGTCTCCTTCTGGTCGATGCGGTTCTCCTGACGGCTGATCTCCGCACGGCGCTGCTTGATCTCCTTGTCGGCCTCTGCCTTCTGGGCATCGACCTCGGCTTTCAGACGGAAAGCCTCGTCCTTTGCTTCCAGAACCGCTTCCTTGCGCTTCTGGTCGGCGGTCTTGATCGCCTCGTTCACCAGCCGGGTAGCCTCGGCCTCGGCGCTGCCGATCTGGGCTTCGGCGGTCTTTTTACGGTTGTTGTAACCAATAAAATAGCCCGCAGCCACACCGACAACAGCAACGATCAAGGCCACGATCACTCCGATCGCGGTCATTGCGTTCACTCTCCTTTGTTTCAATTCAATGCAAAATTAAAAGCAGGAGACGCTGCGCAGCAGGACACGGGCAATGATATAGAAAGAGCTTTCAATGCAAAAAGTGACACCAAAACCATACGCACCACCCAAAACCGGCGGCACGGGCAAAAGCATACGGCTTTTCTCTTTACGGTTCCATTTTATATCAAACAGGCACGCTTTGCCTGAAACGGGTACAGGGGTCACACAGAAACCTGCGTACAGCGTCTTTGATTCCATACTACTAAATATAGTACGAAACATTTGCCCGCTTGTCAAGAGGAAAACCCTGCCCGCGGAACATTTTGTGCAGAAAAACAAAAATAAGATGGCTGCGGCAGGCACCCCCTCAGTCATCGCTGCGCGATGCCAGCTTCCCCGAGGGGGGAGCTGGCACGCCGTCAGACGTGACTGAGAGGGTTCTCTCCCCAAACCAAAAAGGCTGCTCCGGAGAACGGAGCAGCCCTTCTGGTTTATGATGAAGAGAAGAAAATGAAGGAGAATAGCTTATTATTTGGCGGCTTTTTCGCCCTCCGGGAAGATGATCTTATTCACAAAGAAGAAGATGACCATGGAGATGCCGCCGTTGAGCACGGTGGTGCCGATGTTGTAAATAAAGTCCGGTACCAGCAGACCGGCCACTGCCACCCAGATGCAGTTGATGGAGTTGACGATGCAGGTGATGACGCAGAAGGCCAGCACATACCAGCCGATCTGTTTTGCCAGATTGCCCTTGCTGCGGAACACAAAATTGCGCTGGATGGGGAAGTTGATGCACTCGCCGATGACCATGGCGATCATGTAAGCGCAGAAGTAGGGCAGACCGCCGTGGGCGGCATCGTAGCCAAGGATGTTCCACTTGAAGGTCTCGCCGAACAGGGTGATGTCGATGCCCGGCCAGCCGAAATCCACCACCGGCAGGCTTGCAAAGGCCTTGGGCAGAAATTGCAGCAGCAGGTACTTGAACACCGTGATGAGGTTGGACACGATGACGAACAGGCCGCCCTCGCGCACCCACTTGGCAGCGGCGGGGTGCTTTGCCGCAAAGTTATTCCAGAAATTCATAGCCTGCTTCCTTTCAGCTGTTTTTCAAGCGCTCTTCCATGCGGCTGTTCAGTACGAGGTTCTTCACGGCCTCCACGATCACCCGCACAAGGCCGATGATCCAGAAGCCCTGCAGCTCCATCACGATGCCGTCCACCATGCCCATGCTGATAGCACCGTTGGTCATTTTGGACAGCGCACGCAGAGGCATATTGTACTGGAACAGGATGTTCAGGTCGGGCTTGCCCTTTTTGATGCTGCGGCGCAGCAGGGTGCCCAGCACGGCAGCTGCCAGCCAGCCGATGGGGCTGCGTCCGTGCCCCATCTCGCCCAGCGTCATGTTGCGGTCGATGTGCACCTTGTTCTCCGGGATGGGACGGCCCAGCAGCGCCTCAAACTCCGCGTCCGGCACGTTCTGCACCTGTGCGGTGCGGTAATGCTCCAGATTTTTGCCCGCGTAGGGGTCGGGTGCGCCGGTGCCCGCCACCGTGACGGCAGCAGTCAGACTGATATCGGCGCTGGAAGCGCCCACCAGCAGCTGATAGCTGCCGCCCTCCACCTCCCAGCGGTCGGTCTTGACGTTCCAGTAGCGGAACGCCTTATCGTCCAGCGGGATGGTGACGGTCTTGCTCTCTCCGGCTTCCAGCTGCACCTTGGTAAAGCCCTTCAGCTCCTTGACGGGGCGGAAAACTTTTGCATCCGGCTTTGCCACATACAGCTGCACCACCTCGGCACCTGCACAGCTGCCGGTGTTGGTGACAGTCAGGGTCACGCCCTTTTCGTCTGCTTTCAGGTCACTGTACGCAAAGCTGGTGTAGCTCAGGCCGTAGCCGAAGGGGAAGGCGGTGGGCACACCGGCGGTGTCGTAGTAGCGGTAGCCCACATACAGACCCTCGCGGTACTCCACAGTGGGGCCGTCGCCGCCAAAATGCTCCTTTGCGGGGGTGTCGGCGTAGCTGCGCGCCCAAGTCTCAGCCAGCTTACCGCAGGGGTTCTGCGCGCCGGTGAGCACCTCGACCAGTGCGCCCGCACCGGCCTGACCGCCCAGACAGCCGTAGACCAGCGCCTTGCAGTCCTTGACCCAATCGCTTTCCAGCGAGGAGCCTGCACTCAGCAACACCACCACGTTGGGGTTTGCCGCCGCCACAGCGGCCAGCAGTTCCAGCTGGTTCTCTGCCAGCTTCATGTCGGCGCGGTCGATGCCCTCGCTCTCCTTGATTTCATCCAGACCCATGCATAGCAGCACCACATTGGCGTTCTTTGCCAGCCGCACCGCCTCGGCTTTCAGTGCCTCATCGGGCTTGCCCTGCCGGTCAAAGCCCTTGGCGTAGCCGACGCTGTTCAGGCCGCTTTCGGCAAGGCAGTCCAAGAAGGAATCCACCTTGATGGAGTTGACGGCGCTGGAACCTGCACCCTGATAGCGGGGTGTCTGGGCAAAGTCGCCGATGACCGCCACCTTTTCCCCCTTTGCAAGGGGCAGCAGGCTGTTTTCGTTCTTCAGCAGCACGATGCTCTGGGCAGCAGCCCGGCGTGCCAGTGCGTGGTGGGCGTCGGCATCGAACTTGCCGGGTGCGGCGTCCACCGCCGCCTTGGTGGTGAACACCAGTTCCAGCAGCTCCTCCAGCCGGGCGTCCACGTCCGCTTCGGTAATCTTGCCGGTCTGCACCGCCTTCATCAGCTCCCGGATGGCGTCCCCGCCGGGGGCGGGCATTTCCAGCGTAGAACCGTTCTTTACGCCGAGGGCGTGGTCGTTGCTGCCGCCCCAGTCGGTGACCACTGCGCCGTCAAAGCCCCAGTCCTTACGCAGGATATCCATGAGCAGGTGGGCGTTCTCGTTGGCGTAGGTGCCGTTGACAAGGTTATAGGCGGACATGATGGTCTTGGGCTGCGCCTCTTTGACCACCATCTCGAAGCCGGTCAGGTAAATCTCCCGCAGGGTGCGCTCGTCCACGATGGAATCCGAGGCCATGCGGCGCAGCTCCTGACTGTTCACGGCAAAGTGCTTGGGGCAGGCGGCAATGCCGTTTTTCTGGATGCCGCGGACGTAGGCCGCCGCCATCTTACCGGCAAGGTAGGGGTCCTCCGAGAAATACTCGAAGTTGCGGCCGCACAGCGGGCTGCGCTTGATGTTCAGGCCGGGGCCCAGCAGCACCGAAACGCCCTGTGCCGCTGCCTCTTCGCCCATGGCTGCGCCCACAGCCTCGCCCAGTGCCGGGTCCCAGCTGTTGGCAACGGTGGCCGAGGTGGGGAAGCAGGTGGCGGGCACACTGGGATTCAGCCCCAGATGGTCAGCCGCACCCGCCTGCTTGCGCACGCCGTTGGGGCCGTCCGACAGGGTAATGGCCGGGATGCCCTTGCCCGGCAGCGCCCGGGTGGTGAACACCGTACCGCCGCTCAGCAGGGCGCATTTCTGTTCCAGGCTCAGGCTGTTGATGATATCTGTGTGTTTCATGGCATTTTCCTCTTTGCCTTTTCAAATCCAGAAAAGGCCCGCTGTTTTTACGCAGCGGGCCTTTGGTCTGGTTTCAGTTCAGGTGCTGCAAACGTTCAGAGCGTCTTGCCTAAAATCAGGCGTTGACTTCCTCTTCCTTGCGCTTTGCATAGCCCTTTTTGACCACCAGAACTTCCAGTGCGATCAGAGCGGCTGCCAGCACAACATCCACACCGATCATCACCTTTTCCCAACCGGGCATACCGGGGTTCAGGTTCTCGGGGTAGTAAGCACGGGAGTTTGCCACAGTGTACAGGATGTTCTTGCAGGCCTGACGTGCGGACACCAGAGCGGTAGCGCTGGTGGTATCGGTCAGGTGGTTGGTCTCGGTGTCGTAGTTGACCAGGCAGAAGTCGCCGCCGTTGCGGATCAGGCGGTCAGAATCCTGATAGCCGTACACGCCGTAGTAGTCGGTCAGCACCATGCCCACGAAGCCCCACTCGCCGCGCAGAACATCGTTCAGCAGGGCAGAGCAGTTGCCGGCGTAGGTGTTGCCGACGTAGTTGAAGGAGGACATGACGGCATGGCAGTCAGCTGCCTTGACGCAATGCTCGAAGGGCTTGAGGTAGATCTCGCGGATGGCCTGCTCGTTGGACCAGGTGCAGAGCATACCGCAGCGGTTGGTCTCCTGATCGTTCAGAGCAAAGTGCTTCATGAAGGCGTAGACGCCCTGCTCCTGAGAGCCCATGATGGCATTGGCAGCCATTGCGCCGGACAGCACGCCGTCCTCAGAGTAGTACTCGAAGTTACGGCCTGCGAAAGCGGAGCGGTGGATGTTCATAGCCGGTGCGTACCAGCCGGAAACGTCCATGTCGTCCGCCATCTTGCCGATGGAGGTGCCGAAGTCATGTGCCAGATCGGTGTTCCAGGTAGCTGCGATCATCACAGCGGAGGGGAAGCCGATGGAGCCCTGCTTGGTGAAGTTGTTGTTGATGGAGGCGGGGCCGTCGCAGTCAACAGCCTGCACCTTGCCGATGGAATCCACTGCCACGGACTGATAGCCGCCCAGAGCGATCAGGCTGTCCATATCAGCAACGGTCAGCTGATCGAGGAAGGCATCCCACTGGGCATCGTTGTAATCCACGCCCACCATGTCCTTCAGCTTCAGGCCGTTCTTGGCACCAGTGGTGGGTGCTACATCGTCGGCGTTGTTGAAGTCCTCGGGGTTCCAGTTGGAGTTGTTGTAGAAGGTTGCCTTAGCCTCTGCAGGCAGCTCAAAGTCTGCGGGAGCAGCGGTAGCCTCGGCGTAGTTCGCAAAGCCGTCAGCGCGGGACAGGTAGGTCACATTGCCCTCGGCAAAGTCGAACTTGTTGTCGGCAACTTCCACATCGCTCTCACGCTTGTTGGAAGCGTCGTAGACGATGTCGGAAGCCACATTGTAGACCTTGGAGTCCAGAACGGTGTGGGAGTCGGCGTTGATGCTGATGACGTAATCGCCCTTTTCCAGCACATAGCAGCCCTTGCCGTAGGTATCGTAGGAGGCCATGTCCTCGGCCTTGAAGGTAACGGTGACGTTCTCGGAAGCGCCGGGAGCCAGCTCGGAAGTCTTTGCAAAGCCGATCAGGTTTGCAGAAGCCTTCTCAATGCCGCCGTTGGTGTACGGGGGATTATAGTAGACCTCCACGACCTCCTTGCCGGAAGCAGAACCGGTGTTGGTGACGGTGACATCCACAGTGATGGTGCCGTCAGCCTCGGTAACGCTGTTCAGGGTCTGGGTGAAGGTGGTGTAGCTCAGGCCGCGGCCGAAGGGATATACCACAGTCTTGTCGTAGTCGATGAGGCCCTCTGCGGCAGCAGTCTCGTAGAACTTGTAGCCCACATAGATGCCCTCAACATAGTTGACAAAGGCGGGGATGGTATCAGCACCAAAGGAATTGGCCTTGAACTCGTCCATGTTGGTGTAGTTGAAGTTGCCAAAGTTGTTCGCGGTGGGGGTCTGGGTCAGGTCGTACACAAAGGTATCGATGGTACGGCCGGAGGGGTTCACATCACCGCAGAGGATGGAGCCCAGTGCGTTGAAGCCGCTCTGACCGGTGCCTGCGCACCAGACAACGCTCTTGATCTGGCTGTAATCCTTGACCCAGCCCAGCTCCATGGCGTTGGCACCGTTGTAGACCACAACGACCTTATCAAAGTTCTTGCAGACCAGATCGATCATGTCCTTCTCGGTCTTGGACAGCTGCAGGTAGTGGTCGCCGGGCTCAAAGTCGTTGTAGCTGTGGCCTGCGTCGTAGGTGACCTGAGACACATCGGTGGGCAGGTCAGCACCCTCGCCGCCCACGCGGGTGATGACGACCATGGCGGTATCAGAGAAAGCCTTGGCGTTGTTCATCATCTCGTCGGTGTACTGTGCAGCCTCCGGCTCCGGCAGGGTCCAGTCCTGAGAGAACATGCCCACCACCGGGCGGTCTGCACGGTAGGAGGTGTAGAAGTCGGAGAGCTCGGTGTTCAGCTCAAAGCCGGCATTCTTCAGGCCCTCCAGCAGGGTGACGGTGGGATAAGCATCGGACAGTGCACCGGAACCGGTGCCGCCGTAGCAGGGGTTGGTGGAAGCCCAGCCAAAGACGTTCAGCTTGCTGTTCTTTGCCATGGGCAGGGTGCCATCGTTATCCAGCAGGACGATGCCCTCATCGGCAATGTCCTCGCACAGCTGGGTAGCAGATGCCACGTTCTCCTCGCTGACCTTGCCGCCGCCGGTGGCAAGGGTGACCATGGAGTACATGGGGCCGGTCAGGATCAGGTTCACGGTGATAGCCAGCGCCAGCACCATGCCCAGACCCGCCTGCCAGCGGATCAGATACTTTTTGGACTTGCTCTGCTTACGGCAGGCGATCATGACTGCGATCAGCAGAACTGCTACGACACCAAAGCCGATCAACTGCGATTTGATCGAGTTGAGAACCTTGATGACGTCATCCATATTGATGGACAACATAGTTTTCTCCTCCTTGTTTCGTCGAATCGGACAACGGCAGGGGACGCCCCTGCCAGCTTCGCTTTATGATAGCAGAAAGTGCCGGAGGATTTTCAATTTGTTCACAATCTGTCGTTTTGGATGCATAATTTGAAAAAAGTTTCAAATTGGTTTCATTTTTATTGTGCTTATTCACAATTCTACTGCCCCTGATTTTGTGCATATCGCAAAAAGGGCGGGGATTACTCCCCGCCCTCGGTCTGTTGAATCCCCGCCTGCGGCAGAAGCACCCGCAGGGTGAACCAGCCGTCCTCCCAGTGCACGGTCATGCTGCCGCCGTGCTGCTGCGCAGCCGCCCGCAGGCTGCGCAGATCGTAACCGCCGTGGGCACTGCGCAGCGGCAGACCGTCTGCACCCAGCTCCACCGGCTTTTTGCAGTAGTTCTCCACCCGGAACAGCACAAAGCCGTTCTGGGCATACACCGCCGTGCGGATCAGCCGCTTTTCCGGGTCCTGCTCGGCGGCGCAGCTTTCAATGGCGTTGTCCAGCGCGGTGCCCACCAGCGTGCAGATCTCCCGGGTGGACAGATGGTCCAGCAGATGCCCGTCTGCCACGCTGGTCATGCGGATCTGCTTTTCCTGACATTCCATGCTCTTGGCGGTGAGCAGGATATCCAGCACCGGGTTTCCGGTCTTGTTCTCCGCCTCATACTGCAGAATGCTGTTCTCCATCTTTGCCAGCGCCGCGTCCTGCTTGGCGCGGTCCCGCTGGGCACGGATATCAGCGATCTGGACCTTCAATTCATGGTAGCGGCTGTTGATGAGCTCGATGCCCTCCTTGCTGCGCTTGTACTGTTCGTACTGCCGGTGCAGCACATTGTCCATGGCAGAAAGCTCCTGATGCAGCGCACTCTCCCGCAGCTGCTCGTGCTGCAGCGTCAGGATCAGCACCCCGCAGAAATCCACCAGCGTGCGGATGCAGAACACGTTCATGGTCGCCGGGCTCTCCCCCAGAAACAGAAGGTTGCTGACCACGAACACCGTGCCCGCCATGACAAATGCCGCCAGCGCAGCCTTGTTGCTGATGTCCAGATGCTTTTCGGGCAGCGGACGGCTGCGCTCCAGCCAGAACATCAGGCCGTAGACCGCGCCGTAGACCGCCGCCAGCAGCGCCAGCGCCAGCGGGTCAAAGCCGCTCCGGTGCGGAAACAGCCAGCAGTGCAGTTGCCATTCTGCGCTGGCAGCAAACTCTGCCAGCAGAAACGCCCGGGCGGTGATGTACAGTGCCTCCAGCCAGTTGACCTCCCGGCTGCCCCACAGGTACCCGTAGAGCAGCAGCACCGCGCAGAGCATGCAGGGCACCCACCACGCCAGCGGCACATAGCCGGTCTTGTGCAAAAAGATTCCCAGCACCAGTGCCCACACCACCGTGACCGCGGTCTGCCGGTGGAACCGCCGCGGCAGGCGGCGGGCGTAGAGCAGCACCGCCAACACCTCTGCCAGCGCCGTGTACAGGCGGGGAATGTTCGGCAGGATCATGCCATTCCCTCCCCTCCGATGTAGTCGGTCAGTGCGGCAAGAAAGGCCTTACGCTTGGGGCGGCTGACCTGCAGCTCGCAGGGGCCCACCTGCACGGTGCTCTGCCGCAGCTCCCGCACCTGTGCCAGATTGACAAGGTAGCCGCTGTTGCAGCGGGCAAAGGGGCAGTCTGCCAGCTTTTCCTCAAAGGCCTTGAGGGCGCCGGGGGCGGAAAAATCGCCCTCATCGGTATAAAAATGCACCCGGTGACCCTCGCTTTCCAGATAATAGATGCTTGCGGTGTCCAGCCGGCGCAGCCCGCCCTCCACCGGTACAGTCAGGTAGTGCTTTGCCCGCTTTTCCAGCCGGGCAACCGCCTTGAGCAGCTGCTGCGAAAAGGCAAAGTAGGGCACCGGCTTCAGCACATAGTCCAGCGCTCCCACCGAGTAGCCCCGGATGGCGTACTGCGCCATATTGGTGATGAAGATCAGGATGACGTCTGCATCCATCTGCCGGATGCGCTCTGCCGTGGTCATGCCGTCCAGATGCTTCATCTCCACATCCAGAAAAATAATATCGTAGACCGCGCGGTAATCCTCCAGAATATCCACCCCGTCCGCAAAGACCGTCACTTCAAACTCTGTCCCGTACTGCCGGGTATACCGCCGGACATACTCCTGCAATACCCCCTGCACCTCCGCGTCGTCCTCTACGATCGCCACCCGGATCATGACCGCACCTCCCTTACCACACCTTTGTGGAACTGTTACGGCTCTATTATAGCGCAATCCCGTCCGGTTTGCCAAGGGGCACTCCGCAACAAAGGGCAGGGCAGCCCACAGCTGACCACCGTGGACGTCAACCCCTACCAGCTGGGCATGGAGGCTGCCAGCCAGACCATCAACCACATCGAGAACCCGAACCTTCTGGCCACAAAGATCATCGTGCCGCACAAGCTCATCCCCCGGGAGAGCTGCTGCCCGCCGGAGGAGCAGCGCTAGAAAGTGCTTTTTCAGCAATACAGTGTCCGCTTCCGGGAGCTGCCGCGCAGCGCTTGCTATCCTGCCCCCAGAGTAGACAGCGTAAAAAACGCTGCATCCTCCGGGGGTATTTTTATGCCCAAAAAGGCACAAAAGAATGCCCGCCCACCTGTGGAAAACCACGGTGGGCGGGCATTTTATGGTTTATCGTTTGCGCGCTGTAAAAGCATTCAGAGGGCGGTGGTCTGGGGTACCAGCCGGAAGAGCATTACGGGCAGCTCGCTGTTTGCAAAATCCAGCGTAAGGATGATCGTTCCGCGCTCTGTTTCAAACGGCATCTCCGTCTGTGTGCCGTCCGGGGCAATGCGCACAAGCTTTTTGCCTTCCAGCAATCCGGCGGGCAGCGCGAGCCTTACCCGGCCGGTGGGCTGCGTCAGGCTGCCTGCGGTTTCAAAGGCCACGCTCAGGTATTCCCCATTCGTCCGTGCGGTCACATCCTCCGCAGAAAGACTGCCGCTGTTAGCCCACGCCGTTGCGGCTTCGATCTTTTCCAGCTGCGCGGCGTTTTCTGCCTGCCCGCACACGGGGCAGAAGGTCAGGGTTTCGCCTTCCGCAGTGCGGAAAGTAAACTTCCGGCAATCCGTGCTGCCAGTGTGCGCGCAGCCCTGCCGCAGACAATCGGCGCTCTGAGAGCCGGTTCCGTTCGGGGACCATGCACCGAACTGGTGTCCCAGCTGATCGGTCGGGTCTGCGGTGTAGCTGTCTTTGCAGCGGGAGCAGGTAAAAACAGTATAGCCGTCTGCTTCACAGGTAGGCTCTACGGTAACAGCCTGATAATCATGGTTCAGTGCGGGCAGCTCTTTGCGGGTGGTATAGTCACAACGGGAGCAGGTTTTGTAAGCATCCCAGCCGATTTCCGTACAGGTAGGGGCTTTTGCTTCGTGCTGCACAAAATCATGGTTCAGCGCGGGCTGCTCCGCATAGGTGGTATAGTCACAACGGGAGCAGGTTTTGTAAGCATCCCAGCCGATTTCCGTACAGGTAGGGGCTTTTGCTTCGTGCTGCACAAAATCATGGTTCAGCGCGGGCTGCTCCGCATAGGTGGTATAGTCACAACGGGAGCAGGTTTCGTAAGCATCCCAGCCATTTTCCGTACAGGTAGGGGCTTTTGCTGCGTGCTGCTCCAAATCATGATTCAGTGCGGGCAGCTCTTTGCGGGTGGTATAGTCGCAGCCGAAACGGGAGCAGGCTTCGTAGGCATCCCAGCCGATTTCCGTACAGGTGGGAGCTTGCGCTTCGTGCTGCTCCAGAGCATGGTTCAGTGCGGGCAGCTCCGCATAGGTGGTATAGTCACAACGAGAGCAGGTTTTGTAAGCATCCCAGCCGATTTCCGTACAGGTGGGAGCTTGCGCTTCGTGCTGCTCCAGAGCATGGTTCAGTGCGGGCAGTTCCGCATAGGTGGTATGGTCGCAGCGGGAACAGGTTTCGTAGGCGTTCCAGCCGATTTCCGTACAGGTAGGGGCTTTTGCTGCGTGCTGCTCCAAATCATGGTTATTTGGGTCTTTTTCGCCGTATTCCCCACCACACACCTCACAGACCGCTTTGGCGCTGCAGGTTGCTGTGCCACCGGTACAGTTTGCAGTATCAACTTCGCGGCAGTAGTTCGTGCAGCTGCGGGTGTGCGTGCCGTTGCCGGCGGATGACCACTCGCCCCATGCGTGACCGCCGTAGTAACTCCCTCCGCAAGTATTGCACATTCCCAGACTGTCGCAGGTCGCGTAGCCGCCGCTGCAGCTTCCAGTCTCTTCTGCGTTGCAGCGCTTGCATCTGCGGGTGTGCGTGTTCGTGCCGTCGTACTTAGGCGTCCACGCGCCCCAGTCGTGACCGAGAATGCCGTATTTCGCGCCGCATAAGGCACAGGTTTTGCCTGTGGTGCAGGTGGGCGTTTCGGTGCCGCCGGAATGCTTCGAATAAGTTGAATCAATAACGTCGTTCTCCATTTTGCAGCTCTTGCATTTTATATGGAGCGTATGAAATCTCGAATCATATTCTTTGTATCCAAGGATCTCACAGTCTGTAAACTTATCACAGTAGCGACAGTACAAGCTTTCCGCTTTAACGTTTAACACGATCCCCGGTATCAGGCACACCATTGCCAGCACCGTCAAACACCGGATCAGCCATTTTTTCATGTTACTCCCTCCTTGTCATCAAACCTTGTTATCCTTTCAGATCAAACTGCACGGACAGCGATGCAAGCACTGCATCTATAACTTTCCGCGCCTCGGCAAGCATATCGATCTCCGCCACAAAAGCAATGACCTGCTCGCGCTCCTGCGCGGGGACCTGCAGCGCACTCAGACTCATACTCAGATAGCGCCGTATTTTGCGCTCCAGCGTAAAGTAGGGGTCGCACCGCCGTGCCATGTAGCCGCGCATCATGCCAGCCGTGCCCAGCTCCATCTCGTAGAAATCGCACTCGGCGCACCCGGGCAGATACGCGCTGAACGCCGCCTGCAGCTCGGCCGTGGTGCTGCGGTGGATGATCTCCGCCGTGGCGGGGAAGGTGTACGCTTCCACATAGATATCCCGCAGATTCTCGCTCAACTCGCTCAGTGCCAGCTGCAAAGCCGTTTCCACCGCGTAGAGGTACACCGGCGAGGGGGCGTTTGCCGCCAGCGGCCTTACCGCGCCGAACTGCCTGCTGAACATCATGCCGATCAGCTCTGTCAGCACACCGTCCTTTGTGCGGAAAATATTCTGGAACGACCCGGCTGAAACATCTGCTTCCTTTAAAATTTCTGCCACCTTGGTGTTCGTGTAGCCTTTTTCCAGAAAAAGCCGGACACAGGCGGTCAATATCCGCCGTTTTGCTTCCTTGCTGTCGTATCTGCGCGCCATTGGGAATCATCCTTTTCTATGATTGGTTTCTGACCCAATTATATATTGATTCGAGAATTGCGTCAAGTAAACTTTTAAGGGCGTATTTTGGGCAGTTTGACGAGGGAGAGCTTTCTGCGGGTGCGCATCCGGGCAAAACAAAGCGCAATGGACATTGCTGTTATCCGCTGCCGCAGCCAGACAGTTCGCGGCAGCAAAAAAGAGGCCACCGATCGGGGTGACCTCTTTTCAGCATATTTTCAGCGTAAATCCCGCAGCAGGCGAACCCACCATCTCCATGACGGCTCTTTTGGAGTTGCTCTTTGCGTAAGATTGCAAAATAAATCTTATTTCTGACAGAAAGGGCCGAACCCGTGCAACGAGTCCGGCTCTTTCTGTGCTTTGGTTGGATCTTAAGCAAAGTTATGGTAAATGAAGAAGTTGGCTTTGGGAGTTTACAGCAGGCTCAGTGCTTCCTCGTCTGCCACAAGGATGCAGTCCGGATGCAGCTGCAGGATGCTGCCGGGGCAGGCAGGGGTCACAGGGCCGGTCACGGCGTCCTTGACGGCCTGTGCCTTGGCTTTACCGTTGGCTACCACCAGCACCTTGCGTGCCTGCATGATGGTCTTGATGCCCATGGTGTATGCCTGTTTGGGGACAAGGTTCTCGTTGCCGTCAAAGAAGCGCTTGTTGGCTTCGATGGTGGTGGGAGCAAGGTCGATGCAGTGGGTCTCCAGCTCAAAGGCTTCGCCCGGCTCATTGAAGCCGATATGACCATTGGGGCCGATGCCCAGCAGCTGCAGGTCGATGCCGCCCAGCTTGTGGATGATACCGTTGTAACGGGCACACTCGGCGGCGGTGTCCAGATTGGTACCGTCCGGCAGGTTGGTCTTGGCCGGGTCGATATTCACCTTGCTGAACAGGTTCTCATTCATGAAATACCAGTAGCTCTGGGGATGCTCCTTGGGCAGGCCGCGGTACTCGTCCAGATTGACAGTAGTGACCTCGGAGAAATCCAAATCGCCTTTGTTGTACCAGTCCACCAGTTGGGCATAAGTGCCCACCGGGGTGCCGCCGGTGGCAAGACCCAGTACACAGTCCGGCTTCATGATGACCTGTGCGGAGATGATGTTGGCCGCTTTGCGGGACATATCCTGATAATCTTTTGCGCGGATGATCTTCATAATAATACTCCTTTTATAGTACCGTTACGCCTGCGTTCCGGCAGGCCTGTAAAAATTCTACGGGCAGCTTTCCGTCCGAGATCACAATATCAATATCGGACAGCTCGCAGATGTGGAATGTGCTTTTCAGTCCGATCTTGGAGGAATCCAGCAGCACGGCTTTTTGCTCACAGCGGCGGAGCACGGTCTGCTTGAGCCGTGCTTCATCCTCCACGCCGCAGGTAAAACCGGTTTCCGGGCTGTAACTGGTCACGCCCAGCAGCAGCAGATCAAAGTTGATGCCCTCCATCGTCTGGATGCTCTGTGCACCGCAGACGCTCAGGCTGAACCGGTTCAGGCTGCCGCCCGGCAGGGACACATGGGGCTTTTCCAGCTTTGCCAACTCCATGGCGCAGCTCAGGCCGCTGGTGTAGATGAGCATGGGCTGATCCGGGATGCACCGGGCCACTGCTGTGGCGGTGCTGCCGGAATCCAGAAACAGGGTGGTGTTGGGGCGCAGCAGAGCAATGGCTTTTTCGGCAATGATCTGCTTTGCTTCGGCATTGCGGGCGGCACGGCGGCTCAGCAGGTCGTCTGTGCCTACCACCTGCTCCACCGACTTGACACCGCCATGCACCCGCACCACACGGCGGGCTTCATCCAGTGCTTTCAGGTCTGTGCGCAGGGTCATTTCCGAAACGGAAGGGAAAGCTTCCTTGAGCTGGGCAAAGCTAATGCTGCCTTTGCGGTTCACCAGCTCCACGATTTGATTGCGGCGTTGTTCCATGGGGGATTCCTCCTGTCTGCGTTTGTCCTGTCCCATGGCACGTTCTGCTTAGTCCTCCGGGTTGAAGTTTGCCAGCAGATATTCCTCTGCTTCCGGGCACCACAGGCCGTTGTGGGCATCCACGATGTCAGCCAGTGCGGTATAGCGGGGGTCGTTGTCCTGTTCGCCCTTGGCACGCAGATCGGTCAGGGCGATGAGGGGCATGGTCAGGTGGGTATAGATCAGCTTTTTGCCGCCGGGGATCTTGGGCAGGTTTAGGGTGGTCTCGGCAGCGGCGTTCAGACCGCCGATGTGGGTGACCATCACAGCCGGATCGATGCGCTTAGCGGCGGTCAGTTCCAGCGACTCGATCATGTCGGCGGTATTACCGCCGGTGGTGCCCATGACATGGGTAGAATTGTAGTGCACATCGTAGAAGTTCATCTTGGCGCTGAACTGCTTGTCGGTGGGGCCTGCAAAGAAGTTCAGGCAGCCGTCACGACCCAGCACAGCACTGGACAGCTCCACCACCGGCGCGATGGGGGCGTAGCAGAACACATCATCAAAGCCGGTACCGCCGGTCAGCTCCCGCAGCTCGGCAGCGGGGTCTGCCATGTTGGCGGTGTTGACGAAGTACAGGTCGATGCCGTCCTTCTCCTTGACCTCCTTCGGGGGGAAGAGGGACTCCGCACGGGCCAGACGATCCTCGTTGATATCGGTGACCACCACCATGCCGGGGCGCACATCACGGTGCAGTGCGTAGGTCAGAGCACCCAGACCCATGGGGCCTGCACCGGCCAGAATCGCCAGCTTGCCACCCTTCTTGATGCCCATATCGTGATGGTACACACCCATCTTGGTGTGGTAGGCGGCGTTGAAAGCACCGATGGAGCAGCTCATAGGCTCGGCCAGAGAAGCCTCGTAGTAAGCACGGCCCTTGTACTCCAGCAGGCAGCCCAGTTCCATGACCTCGGCAGGGATGATGCAGTAGGTGGCGTCGCCGCCGAAGAACTCGTAGGAGTAGCCGGGGCTCCACATGGTGCCCTTGTAGTTCAGGGCGGGCTGCAGGGTGAACTTCATGCCGGGCTTGAACTTGTCCTGATGCGCCTTGCCCACCTTGACGATATCACCGGCGAACTCGTGACCCATGATGGCGGGGTGCTCGGCTACATCCGGATGCACACGCTTGTGAGCAGTGCCGAGGATGGCGCACTTGTAAGTAGACATGCAGATGCTATCGGAAACGACCTTGACCAAGATCTCATCGTCCTTGATCTCCGGCAGTTCAAAAGTATCCAGACGCAGGTCGTTGGCGGCGTGCAGACGAACAGCTTTGACTTTCATAATGAAACTCTCCTTTTATTATAACAGTTACCGTTGTGTTTTCAAGAAGTTTTACAGATGCTGGAAGGTGACCAGCGGCAGCAGTTCTTCGATCTGGCTGCGCTCTGCGGCCTGTGTGCCGCTGCACATCACATTGGCGGCTCCTGTGGCGATGGACAAGCGAACGGTGTTTTCTTCGTTAAGTCCTTCCGCTTCGGCGTAGGCGAGAGCGGCGACCACGCTGTCGCCGGCACCCACCGTGCTGCCCACTTTGACCTTCAGTGCCGGAGCGTAGATCACGCTGTCCTTGCGGAGATACAGCGCACCCCGACCGCCCATGGACACCACCACATGTTCGATGCCCCTGCGGATGAGCGCCTGACCGGCATCGGCCAGTTCATCCAGCGTTTTCAGCTCCCGGCCCATCATGCGGGAAAGCTCGTCGTTGTTGGGTTTGACCAGATAGGGAGCAGCCTTCAGCCCCTCTGCCAGCAACTCGCCGTCTGCATCCAGAAAGACCTTTGCCCCTGCCTTTTTGCAGGATTCCACCCATGTGTAGTAGGTGTCCTTGGGGGCACCCTTCGGCAGGCTGCCTGCCAGCACCACGATATCCCCCTGTTTCAGTTCCTTCAGCAGGTCGTACAGCAGGGCGGTCAGCTCCGGGGCATCCACCTCGATGCCCGGCTCGTTGATGTCGGTGTTGGTGTGGTTTTCCGGGTCGATGACCTTCAGGTTCGTGCGGGTCTCGCCGGGCACGAAACGGAAGTTGTGGGCAAGCCCTTCACTGTCCAATGCGTCCTGAATGGCTCTGCCGCTGTTACCGGCCAGAATGCCGATGGCCTTGCTGGTCCCACCCAGCTTTGCGATCACCTTGCTGACGTTGATGCCCTTGCCACCGGGATCGGTACGCATCTTGGTGATCCGGTTTACGGTGTCCAGCGCAAGGTTCGGGATCTCAACGGTCTTGTCCAGCGCCGGATTCAATGTTACGGTGTAGATCATGGGAACAACAGCCTCCTTCATGATTGTTGTTATGAAACTCGAAACTGTTGAAACGAAAGCTCTGGCATTATAATACCAACAGTTCTCGCCCCTGTCAAGCTGTTGTTTCAACAAATTGCACTGTGTGTTTTTGGTGCTTTTCGCCAACTTTCTGGGATACATGATTTTTAGTTCAAAAGTTCTCTAATAGGTATCTTGTTATAATAACAAAAAACTCCCGGCTCTGCCCAAAAAGGCAAAAGCCGGGAGTGCGTTTTCAGTTCATTTTGTGTGCGGCGGTTTGCAGTCCGCAAAAAAGCCACGGTCAAAGCCCTGTTCCAACAGGTCTGCAGCTTCCTGCTGCTGGCCGGTGCGCAGCGCTTCCATCAGCCGGGGCGTTTCGATCAGCTGCCCGCTGACATTCTGCATGACCTCCACCGGGACGCCGTTCCCGTCGTCCGGAGCCAGCAGCACCAGTGCCCCCAGCACGATGCGCCCCGGCTCATAGACCGGCGGCTGTGCCTGCAGATAGCCCAAGCGGCAGTCCTTTACCGCACTTGTCCTGCAATGGAGCAGCAGGGCATACAGGGATTTGATGTAGGTATCGCCCAGCGTTTCACGGCGGCGAAGCTGCTGCTCCACCAGCCGGGCGTCCGCTTCCTGCGGGCAGAACAGCTGCGCCGCTGCATGGATGAGGGCAGCGCGGCTGCCGGGAACCTTGACGGGCTGGATGGTCAGATGTTCCAGCAGCCCGGTCATGGACCGGGTCAGGCGCGCATAATACTGCAGCTTAGAGCCTGCACAGGCTGTATCCTGCACGGGCTGCACCGCCGGTTCCGGTTCTGCGCGGTTCTGGCTGTACCGCGTGATAGCGTCCTTCAGCACGGCACGATCCGGTTCCAGCAGGGAAGGGCTGATGCACACCGCCGGGTAATCCAGTTCCAGCGGCACGGTGGAGATAATGAAGTCGATTTTTCTCCGACGCAGGTCGGCGGCGTTCAGCTCCCGCACCGAGCAGCACCCCTCCACCTGCAAAGAGGGAAACTCGTTTCCCAGCCGGGAGGCCAAAAAGCGGCTGGAACCCATGCCCAGCGGACAGGCCACTACCACCCGCAGCCGCAGCCGGAACATGGCATTCTGTTCCAGCACTGCGCCAAAGTGCATGGCAAGGTAGGCCGCTTCGTCGTCCGAGATGGCGGGCAGGACGAATTGCTGCTGCACCGCATCACAGGCGGCGCGGGTGGCTTTCCACAGGCCGGGGTAGTCGGTGCGGATGGTGTCCAGCTGGGGGTTTTCGGTACGAATGTTCTGCTCCACCCGCAGCAGCATGGGGCGCAGGTGGCAGTACAGGTCATCCCGCAGGGAGGTGTAACCGGAAAGGTCTGTGTGCAGCGCCTTTTCCATTTCCCGGATAAGGGCGGCTTCCAGATTCCGCAACTCCATCTCCTGTGCGCTGCCCCAAGGGTCCTCTGCGCCCAGATAGGCGGAGAGATAAAGTTCCAGATACTGCGCTTCCTCAGGCGGCAGGGTCAGCCCGAAGGCGCGGTTCAGCGCCGCCACCAGCCGGGCAGCATGATTGCCCGCCGGGCGCAGCCCTCTGGGGGCGCTGCCCTTGTCGCCGCCCTGCCGCAGCTGCTGAATGGTCAGGGTGCAATGGATCGCCAGCGCCAGAAAACCTGCATCCGGCAGATGGAGCTGCTCTTCCTGTTCAAACTGCTGCAAAGCCGCCCAGACCTTTTCGGCCGTTTTTGTATCCAGCAGGGTCGAGAAGATCTCGTTTTCCGGCATCCGTCCGCAGAGCACCTCTGCCAGTTCCTTTTCCGGCATACTGCTGCGCAGCAGGGCAGACACCACCCTCCGGTAGGAAGAAGCATCCCCCTGCAGCCAGACCCCCACGCCGGGGCGGCGGAACATCTCCACCCGGTAGGGGTGTAGCTTGGTCTCAAGTTCATCCAAGTCTGCAGACAGCGTGCTTTCCGAAACGCCAAGCGCCCGTGCCAGTACCGCTGTTTTGCAGGGCTCCTGCTCGCTGAGCAGCCTTGTCAAAAGCTGCTGCCGCCGCTCTGCGCGGGAAAGTTCTTTCCTGTCGCCGCTGTTCAGCTGGGTGCGCAGTGCGTCTCGCCGCTCCGGCGCTTCATCCAGCAGCAGACCCTTGCCGGGATTCCGCACAAAATGCGCCCCGGCAGCCTGCATCCACTGCTCCACAGCGGGCAGCTCCCGCAGCACGGTGCGGCGGCTGACCCCGATGCTTTCAGCCAGCGCCGCCGCCGTCACCCAGCCCTGCGGAAGGCTGAGCAGCTGCTCGATCAGCTTCCGTGCATTTGCCGACAGTTCCTCACGATACACCGCACCCATGTTGCTTCTCTCCTTTTTCCAAAAGTCACCCATTGCTTCTATTGTAACATAGTGCCACCCCGTCTGCCAGCCCCCAACGCAGAAAAGAAGTTGTGTGTTTTTTGTCACCATTGCCCGGTGACAAAAGCTTCCTTGTTCCCGTCTTGTATCCCGGCGCATCAGCAAATATGCACAAATCACCCGCGCATCCATTGGAAATGTTGCCGTATCAGCCCACTGGTGTCACCATCCTCCGGTGACAACCCCACCGCTTGTCACCATTGAAATCCGGCGCAGTATCGGCTAGAATAGTGCCAGAACGAAACGAAAGCTCCTCCGAACAACCGTCCGCAGGCCGCAGCTCCCATGCCACAGGAGCTGCACCGCCTGCCTTTCAAGTGAAAAAGGAGAGCTACAAATGAAAAACGCTGTTTCCCGCTTTGGCAAGTTCCTCAGCGGCATGGTCATGCCGAATATCGGCGCATTCATCGCGTGGGGCTTCCTCACTGCTCTGTTCATTGAAGCGGGCTGGTTCCCCAACGAAAAGCTGGCCAGCATGGTCTCCCCGATGCTGACCTACCTGCTGCCCATCCTCATTGCAGGGCAGGGCGGCAAGATGATTGCAGGCGACCGCGGCCGTGTCATCGCCGCCATCGCCGTGGTGGGCTGCATCTGCGGCTCGGACTACACCATGCTGATGGGCGCCATGGTCATGGGCCCTCTGGCCGGCTGGGTCATCAAGCAATTCGATAAGAAGGTGGAAGGCCATATCCCCGCCGGTTTCGAGATGCTGATCAACAACTTCTCCATCGGCATTCTGGGTATGCTGCTGGCCATCCTCGGCTACTACGTCATCGGCCCGTTCATGACCGCCATCCTCACTGTGCTGACCGCCGGTGTGGACTTCCTTGTGGCACACAGCCTGCTGCCGCTGGTGTCCATCTTTATTGAGCCTGCAAAGGTATTGTTCCTGAACAACGCTATCAACCACGGCATCTTCAGCCCCATCGGTGCAAGCCAGGCTGCTGAGACCGGCCGCTCCATCATGTATATGCTGGAAGCCAACCCCGGTCCCGGTCTTGGTGTCCTGCTGGCCTACTGCTTCTTCTGCAAGGACGACACCACCCGCCAGTCCGCTCCCGGTGCTGTCATCATCCACCTGCTGGGCGGCATCCACGAGATCTACTTCCCCTACATCCTGATGAACCCCGTGATCATCATCGCCCCCATCGTGGGCAACTTCTGTGCCATCCTGTTCTACTCTATGACCGGTGCAGGTCTGTCCGGTCCTGCTTCTCCCGGTTCCATCATCGCCTACATGGCAATGGCTCCCCGGGATTCCATTCTCACCGTTCTGCTGGGCGTTGTCATCGCCGGTGCAGTCTCCTTTGTTCTGTCCTCGGTCATTCTGAAAGCGACCTCCGGTCACACCAAGAGCCTGACCGACGCCCAGAACGAAATGAAGGAGATGAAGGCACAGGCTAAGGGCGAGATCCCCGAGCCTACTGCCGTAAATGTCGGCCAGATCCGCAAGATCGTCTTTGCCTGCGATGCCGGTATGGGTTCCAGCGCCATGGGTGCTACCAAGTTCCACAACCGCATTAAGGCGGAGCGCCCCGACTTGACCGTGACCAACTCCAGCGTGGATACCATCCCCGCCGACGCGGACGTAGTGGTCTGCCAGCGCGTTCTGGCTGACCGCGCCGCCAAGTGCGCCCCGCAGGCACAGCTTGTTACATTGGATAACTTCCTTGCAGATCCGCATCTGGACGCATTGTACAACGCACTGACCTCCACTTCCCCGGCACTGGATGCCAAGGCCGAAGCTGCCGCCAACGAGGAGATCGTATCCGACCTGCGCAATGCAGCCGTAGCCCCTCTGGCGGCTGCCGTGACCGAGGCTTCCAAAGCCAACGGTTCCGTGATGAAGATCCAGGCGGAGGACATCCAGCTGGGTCTGCCCTCCGTCACCAAGGAGGAGGCCATCCGTGCCGCCGGTGCGCTGCTGGCAAAGCGGGGCTATGTGGATGACAGTTACGCCGATGCCATGGTGGAGCGCGAAAAGCTGGTGAGCACCTACATGGGCATGGGCGTAGCCATTCCCCACGGCACCAGCCAGAAGAAGGGCACCGTTAAAAAGTCCGGCGTTGTCCTGCTGCAATATCCGCAGGGCGTGGACTTCGGCGATGAAAAAGCCTACCTCGTGTTCGGCATTGCCGGTGTCGGCAACGACCATCTTGACCTGCTGGGCAATGTCTGCGAGATCCTTGAAGACGAGGATGCGCTGGAACAGCTCAAGACCACTTCCGATATGAACTATGTGCTGGAGCACTTACAATAACGATTCCAAAAAGGAGAGATTTTTATGAAGAGCATCGATATCACCATTCAGGACAAAGAAGGTCTGCACGCCCGTCCCGCCGGTATCCTGAGCAAAGCTGCCAAAGGCTTTGAGAGCAAAGTCACTATGACTAAGAACGGCAAAGTCGCCGACATGAAGAAGATCTTTGCCGTAATGGGTCTGGCCGTGAAGTGCGGCGAGACCGTGACCATCGCCGCCGATGGCCCGGACGAGGATGCCGCCATCGAAGAATTGACCAAGCTGTGCAAGGACGCATGACTTCTCCCTCCGTCTATGACCATTCTGCATAAATACTGCTGACGCAAAACCGCTCCGGGCAGAACGTTCGGAGCGGTTTTACTGTCAGTATGCGTTTTTCATCACCGTGTTTTCCAGAAAGCTGAAAAACACATCGTATTCATTTGGGGTCAGCATTTTGGGAGAACTCATGATCACAAGATCATGCCCGTGGTTTCCCACATGATAGGGTGGATGAGTGTGAGAATAGGGGTTTTCCAAAACCCTCTTGACGAATTTCACATACAGTAGTATTTTTCCTGTAAATCCCACCGTCTTTGTGGATTGGTTTGAAACCACCCACAAAATGTGGTCGTGTTCATTTTGAACACAGGCACAGAAAGTGGTCGGTTATCACCGTGAGACCCACCACTTCCGTGAGGAAAAGTCCACGAAAGAACTTACCGTCCCGCAACACACCCGATTCATTTTGCCGCTTACTTCACCCGACAAAATCCATCGCTGCGCTGCGTGGGCGGTATTTTTCTTTTATGGTCACTTGTCGGGGCGGAGGCCCCTCCATCTTGCTAACGCAAGACCGTTCGGTCGCTCAAAAGCCCCACTGGGGCTTTTGTTGCTGCGCAAACGCGGCATTTTGCTTTCCGAAGAAACAAAAAATCCGAACCCTTCTCCTATTGAGAAAAGGTTCGGATTTTCATTATTTGGTGCGATGGAAGGGACTCGAACCCCCGGCCTACTGATTCGTAGCGCACGCCGGGCGATTCCCTCAATTTTTGGAAGTTACGTTTTAACGTCATTTCTCAGCGATACATCGCAGGTTTTGAGCTTGGAATTTCTGCACCCTTTGTCCGATTTTGCAACGATTTGCACCCTTTGCACGTTTTGAAACCGTGCAAAAACCGTGCAGAAACCGTGCACTTACTCCCAGACAAATAAAAAATCAATCCATCCAACCACGACTTGACGGCATTGGTTCGAGTGACCGCACACCAAAAATCAAGTCTTGGAGGATACGACTATGACGAAATTGCTTTCCTGCCGCTACAACATGGATACCAACCGAGTGGAAGCCCGGTTTGAGGATGGCACCACCCTTGCCATTGACTGCATCGCCGTCGAAGATGAGTACGGCAACACCCCGGCACAGCGGGCAGAACTGGACTGGCTGCTCTACAATAAGCCCTTGGAGTACGCACAAATGGTGCTGAGAGGGGAGATGGAGCGTTATCTTTCTCTCGGCTGCGACCACGGCAGGCTGGAAGATTGATCCGCAGAAAACGCGCGGCAAAGTCGCTAATCTCGCGGCGCGCGTTTCAGCGCGCGATTAACGATCTCTGTTTTTATCGAATTGCAGTCATTTTCTGCCCTTTCACAAGAAAATCGCGCGTTTCTTTGCGCGTAATAATCGCGCGGCGCGCGTTTTTATCGCTGATTTTCTTTTAAGCAGTATCTCCTTCCGCGCCCTGCTCCTTTTACTTCAATCTTCCCTTCTTCTACAAGCTTTCGAAGAATACGGTATGCCTGATCTTTTGTGTATCCACACAGCTCTTGTGCTTTCTGATTCGTAATCGACGGCTTATGCTTCAGATATTCAAGAATCCGATCCTTTGCCTGAATCTGGCTGACCGTCTTATCCTGCACATAGGCCACATCGGTTTTCACCGTTTCGTAGACCTTGAGGGACAGCATATAGGTCTTGCCGTTTAGTTCCAGAAGCCCCTCGTCCCGGAGACCGTTCAGAACCTTGTGGGCATTGTCATCGGTTTCCTGAATCCTTTTTGCCGCCTGCTTCAGGGTGATTTTCTGGTGCTCCCGCAGATAGTGCAGAATCATCAGCTCCGACAGCGTGAACATCTTGGACCGCTTATCCTGCGTCTCTGCGATGAAACGCACGAAGTTCTGGTTCTCCATCGTGCTGCGAAGGGTCAGCCGGACAGAGTTGGGCGTGCTGGCATACTCCGGGTAGGGTTTGCCCTCGGTGAGCATACTCTGGAACATAATGTCCACGCCCTGCCCGGAACGCTGCACATACTTCAGGTGCTGAAGGGTCATGGCGATCAGCTTATTCCGGGGAATGGACTGGTGGGTGATGATGTTACTTTCGTTGATGTCCCCCGGAAAGCCGCCGGGGTTCTCAATCACGATCTTTGTGGGGTAGTGCTTGACGTAGACCGGTGCCATATCTTCATAGGAGCGGTGCGCCAGCGCATTCAGCAAAGCCTCCTGAAAAACCGCTTCGGAGAAATCGTACACCTCAAGCCGGAACAGCCCCACCTGCACATTGGTCAGGCGGTTATAGGTGCGGATGCGCTCGGTCAGCTTATCCAGAATCGAGATCACCGGCTCCTGCATATCCATGCGGTTGTCGTATTCCGTCTGCGCTTCGTCGCTGTAATGGAGGTAGATCACCTCTGCCTGCGGCAGCAGCCGTGCAATGGATGCCGCCTTGCCCACAAACAGCAGCCCTGCCACCGTCACACGCACTTCGTCCTTGTCCATACGGATCAAATTCAGGTTGTCCAGAAAGGTGGTATCTGCCAAGTCCGGCAGGGCAGAGCCTGCATCCCGAATCCGCAACTTCTCTTTCAGGCGGTACACTTCCAGCAGGTCAATGTCGCTTTCGGTTGCGCCTTCCACGATCTTTGCCGAAAAATCCGGGTTATCAGCAGGGGAGTACACATCGTTTGCCGGGTAGTCGGGCTTTGTCACGTTCCCCAGCCGTCTGTAATAGATGCCGCCGGTGGTGGCAACATGAGAACTGGATTTCTCCACCGATACCACCAGCACCACACCGTCAGAGGTTTCCACTGGCTCGATTTCGGTAAACAGGCTGGGCCGGGTCATATCGTAGATGGCTTCCATCAATGCCTGCGGGTCGCTCTTGGGGCAGCCTGTAATGGTGCCGTTATCTTCCACGCCAAACAGCAGAACGCCGCCCTTTGTATTTGCCAGCGCAACCGCACTTTTCACCGCAAGCTCTTTCCGCTGCCGGTAGTCTTTGCACTTCACCCACGACTTAAACTCCTGCCGGGTACTTTCACCGGCAGCAATCATTTTGCGGAGTGCTTGTTCGGTCATGGTGGGGCCTCCTTTCCTCAAAAATTCATTCAGCCATATCTTTTTCTATAAATTCTTTCAGTTTTTTATATGCGTCTGCATGATACAAGTCTACCACTCCACAAGTACCCAGTTTGATTATATCATGGCATTTCTTCAAACGCCCCAGCATGGGCAAGATAATGGAAATGTTGTGATTCAAAAAATCATCAATGTCCGCTTTTTTAGAAGGAATTTTGTAGCCTTTTTTATCGTGAGATCCTGAAATGATCACTCCTGAATCCCTTAATCCTCCCATTATCTCTTTTCTGAATTTTCGCTCACCAACTTTTCCGTATTTCCATGCAAGTTGTCCGCTCAACTCTTTCGTGGAGATATAACCTCTAGTATCATTATTCATAAATCGGAACAGAAGATATTTAAGAACAATCAACTGCCCTTGACGAATTTCGCTATCATCATCTTTATATGTGTTAATGAAATCAATCGCTTGATGAAGGCATATTTCGGCAATGTCCTTATCATATTCTGACGCAAGAGCGCTCTTTTCCAAATCGTAATTATCATACATTTTAGGATATTGTTCTATCCTAATAATCTTGTTTTTTAGGATTCCTTGATAGTCCGGAACATTCGCATCTTTTTTATGTTCATCATACAAAAAGGACAGGGTTCCACTAATCAGATCTGCTAACTGGACAATTACTTCTGATTTACTGTTTTCAAATGAGAACTCGCTATCGCCGTATAGATTGGGAATTTCAGCATGATCTTCCACATACCTACAAAAGCTCTGCATATAGTCGCTTCCACCAATTTCATCCGCAACTACTACCAGATTTTTGAAAGCCGCACGAAGTTCTTTATGAACAATATTATTCATAAATTTGTAAAAAGATTTCTTAAAGCGCAACCCATTCCAATCTTTTAGGGATTCTTTATTTACAACGATTGCAAAAATCTGATACGGGATTTCCAACGTTTCTTCGAGTATCTTCTTTCGGCGATTATGTTTCTTTCCGATTTTAGATGACTTTATTTCGCCTTTTGGAAAATAACGGTCTCGAATACCAGCCACAGCGGTTCTAACCGTATCAACATCCGATTCCTTCACAATAATCGCCGTAATAATAAAGTGTGTAGATGTATTTTCGTTATCTAATTCCCAGCCAAAAGAACCAGATTCGTCCGTGAAAGCGTAAATTTTCTCCACGAATCTCACCCCTTTCCGATTTCATCATACCACAACACGATGTTTGAAATCCACTACATATTTCATAAGAAAACGGTTGTTGATTTTTTACATCCAATCGTGATATAATGTAGTTTTATCTCTCAATCAATATTTTTAACCGATATTTCGTTCATCTTTAATCTTCTGGTTTTTTCTTATTCCATCACCCGAATCGTACTCTCAATAAACGCAATTTCATCTTCCGTCAGTTCATACTTCCTGTACAGTTTTTCGTCCGTCCATTCCTCCGTAAAATCCTGATCGGGCACAAAGATAAAGTTTGCTCTTGCAATGTGCATGGAAGAATAGGTCAGACGCAGCATGAAGCGCGTAAACTTACACATCAGATACTGCTTGTAGTTTTTGATTTCTGCTTCGGTATCGAATGCACCCAGAACCAGATAGGAGAAGGTGTTCACCTCACCCGGAACCTCAATCCGGGGTGTTGTGATGGCCTTATAGCCCTTGGACGGGTCAATGCCAACCTCACCATTGCAGGGAACCAGAATGGAGATCGTTGCCTTGTACTTGTCGATCAGCTCCGCATTTTTCTTGACATCGCTTCTCTTAATATAGCCGGTGCCTTGGCTGTGAATAAGGGAAATGCAACCATCAAAGGGTTCTTTTTCGCCACGAGCCGCAGAGGGGAAGCCAAAGGCATCAATGGGCTGCACCCGATCGGTCAGGAAGTGTTCTGAACGGCTCAGAACCTTATGGATGATGGACAGCGATTCATTCGACCGAATGAAGATTTCTCCAAACTCATTGAGGTTGCGCCGCATGGTATGGCGTTCCAGACCGCTGACGTTTGTAACCTCGCAGACCTCCTCCTTATCCCGATCCCACAGGAAATAGCAAATGCCGCCTGCAATATCCACGGTGCTGAAACAGTCCTTGGAGTTTACAAAATCCGTCAGCCTGATCAGATGCGGATCGTTCAGCATCTCATTGCGGAAATCGTTCAGTCCGATGCCGCCAGCATACCAGCGTGCCGGCATAATCATGGAGATATAGTGGGGCTGCATGGTTTTTGCCTGATCCACAAACAGGTTATAAACCGGGCGTGCCTGCTTTGCCGCAACATTGGCTGCGCTGCCGCCGCCTGTATCTTCCTGATACGGCGGATTGCCCACAATGGCATCAAATTTCATGGGCTGTCCCTCCTTTCCCCATGTATCGGTTCGCTGCAGCTTCTTTGCCAGACGCTGCGGGTCATTTTCCATCCGTTCCAGCAGGTGCGGAATGTAGGTGGTGTTGACCGTCCAATCCTGATAGCCCACCAGCGTCCGCCGGGTGATGCTTTCTGCCATCCGGGTCTTGCACAGAACAAAGATCTGCTGCTCCACGGTCTCCTGCCAGAGAGCCTGTGTCTGCTCCAGCGGCAGCTTGTCCTCCGGGCCGGGCAGCTTCATGGCGTACAGGCTGTATGCCATATACAGGGGATACAGGCCGGATTTGGAGTTCATTTCCAGAATCCGTGCCTCCGGGTTGAGGAAGATGTCCTCCGTGACCTGCCCCTGATCCACCAGACGAGGCTCCTCCAGAACCTCCTGCGAATCGAACTGCTCGTTGAGGAAGCAGTAACCGCCCACCATGTTGCTCAGATGAAGGTTCACCACCCGCCACGGGGTCAGAACGGTTTCCTTATCGGGGTTGCGGAAGTGGCTGAAGATCTCGGCAATGCGCTTCACACGCTCGGTGGGCGGCAACTCGTCCGCAGCCTTTGCCATGCGGCGGATGCGCAGACCCGCCCCGCTGACCACATCCTCGTCATAGTATTTCAGCAGCTTGCGGAACAGGGGCTTGTCCACGGTTTTGGGCATGAACTCCTGCCAGGATTCCTCATCCACCAGCGTGATGAAGTCTGCCATCTTAATGCTCTCGGTCAGATCCACCTTGGCACCGTAAATCAGCAGGGGCAGACGGATGGACACATTCCGCAGCAGCCGGATGACCTTTTCCCGCTCTTTCTTCTGCTCTTGCAGTTTCTTGAGCAGGTCATCATCCTCTTTGGTGCGCTCCCGCTTGGGCTTGTTAGAAATCTTGTCTGCCTTTTCGTATTCCTCGCCCGTCAGCCCCTGATGATTGATGTGGACTTTGGTTTCCTTTTTGGCGGCTTTCTGCTCGCTGAGCTTGTCCGACAGGGTATGGAACAGCTGCACATCGTCCTCGTCCATGACGATGCCGGTGTCCTGCTTGTAGACCGATTCATCGTCAAAGCCGCTCTTAATGGCCCTGTCCACCGTCAGACGCTTGATCTGCCGCATCATTCTGGAAACGCTGTATGCGGTCATCTGGGTGCCGTCCACCGCAATCACCGGGCAGAAGTTCAGGAATTCGCCCAGAGCCTTGCGGTTTTCTTCCTCGTTGGTCTTGCCACGTTTGGTAACGCGGTTGACCTCCGAAATCACGTTCAGGGCACGGTCCGGGGCAAAATCAAAGACGTAGCAGCGTTCCTTCTGCTTGCCGTCCAGCACCCCTGCCGACTGCACCCGGAAGATGGTCTGCATATAGCCGGACGCAGCCGTGCTTGCCGACCCGGTCAGCATCATCACAGCCGTCCACTCCGGCACCGTCACGCCGGTGGTCAGCTTGCCACAGGAAATGGTAATGGTATAGCGGTTCGCCTTGATGACCTGCTTTACCAGTGTCAGGGCGTTGTCGTAGGGCATTTCGGCATCGCCGTCGCCTGCAACGTTAGCAACTTTATACGCACCAAACACAGGGTGGTCTTTCAGCAGCCTGCTCAGGGCACTGGCTTCTTTCACGCCCGGAACCATCCAGAGGGTATGCCGGAACATCTCCCGGTACTCCGGCGTGGAGTAGGGGTAGTTGCTCTCCGGGTTCTCCGAAGAAATCAGGTCCAGAAAGCTGCGCACGTCGGCCTCGTGGACAAAATCACCCACCTGTGCGCCAGCCGGCAGAGGACGGAAATCCCGTGCAGGGTCGCCCGTCCACACCCGGAAAAACTCGGTAAAGTTGAACGCCATCTCCAAGGTCTCGTAGCGGTAGGAGGTGGGCAGACTTTTCCCAAGGTCGAAGGTCAGGATGCGCAGTTCCGGCAGGTCTGCATAGGGGTTATGGTCGCCGGGGTGCAGGGTGTCCCACTCCCGCTTGCGCTTTTGCTCCATGACGTAGTCCCATGTGTAGACGTTGTTCTCATACTTCTGCATCAGGTTGTACGGTGTGCCGGACAGCTGCAGAACCTTGGGCGCCTTGCCGTTCTTTTCCGCTTCCAGCAAAGACTGCACCTTCTGCCCTCGCTGGGTCTGGGTGCCCTCGTGGGCTTCATCGTAAATCACAAGATCCCAGTCCATATCGAAAACGGCGTTATTCTTGTCAAACTTTCCGTCTGCCCGCTGAGAGCCGCGCAGGTCCTGCATGGAGGCAAAGTAAACAAACGCCTTGCCGGAATTCTGGTAGGCTGTCAGGTTTGCATCGTTGCGTGCATCCATTGCCGCATCGTAAACGGACGAATCCGTATCGAAACGGTCTTTCTTCAGGAAGGCACGGTTATCTCCTTCGCCAAAAATCAGGTCAAAATCGTTGCGCCAGCCATCCTCCACCACCGGGCGGTGGGTGACCACAATCACCTTCTGATAGCCCGCTTTTTTGATGAGCGCATAGGCCGTGACCGTTTTGCCGAAACGCATCTTGCAGTTCCAGAGCATCGAGTTCTGCTTGCGGAAAATCGTCAGCGTCCGATTGACGCAATCTACCTGTTCGTCACGCAGGGTAATAGCTCTCTTTTTGGGCGCAGCAGGGACAGTCTGCGGCAGAAAGCTGGTCTGCCCTTCGCTCTTTTCGGCAGCAGTCAGCGCCGTGCGGCCTTCCTTGACCGCCTGAATTGCACGAATGGCAACGGACAGCGGCACCTCAAACCATTCGCTCGTACGGTCAGAAAACCAGAAATTCTTGGATGTATAGCCGGAGCGGTATAGCACATCATGGACACGCTTGTCCCGGAACAGCGAGGTTTCTACTTCGCCATCCGAAAAGGTCACGACCTTACGAGCCAGTTCGGTATATTGCAGGTCGTAAGCAACCATAGCGGTTTTCGTGTAATCATCAATCCGATCACGCGCAGCCTGATTCAATTCCTCGCAGTTGGGCGGAAGCTGTTTATAGCTCTTGGTGCTGTCAAATGTGGTGTCACCAATTTTCAGATATCCTTCATGATCCTTGTCGTGAATCGCAAAGATATAAATCAAGCGGTACGACATTGTAGGCTCATACGCCGCCATTTGCTTTTCCTCCTCTCACCATTGAAAGAAAAGTCATCGTCTGATTGGAACGCCAATCCTTTATGATGCTGTAAATCCCGTTGTGTGCCCGGATATTTCCGCTTTTGCATCCGGGGCAGAGGTCAATTTGTTCCTCACTGCCGAACCAGCTGATAATTTCAATTTTGTTTTCCTTACAGCTGCCCGGAACCACATACTTTGTGCCGTCCATCTGCCAGAGGTTCCACGCAATGATGTTAGCGATCACCTTCATCTGCCGCAGGTGGGGAAGTTTGCCAAAGCGTTCCCGGTAAACCTCCACGAAGGTCACAAACAGGTTTTCCCGTGCCAGCAGCAAGCTGTCGCCCTGATACTCAAAGCCGTACACGCTCTGGAACGCCCGCTTTGTCCATGTGAACCATTCTTCTTCGGTATCCGTGTTTTCACTCACAACACGCAGCTTGCGGTCCAGCAGGCCAATTCGCTGGGAAATGGGAATGGTTTCGCCCGTTACGGTGTCGTAGCAGCTTACCAGATAGGGAGCCTCGCCGCAGGAGATTTCCAGCCGCTGTGCATCCACATATTTCTGCCATGTGTGCTGACGGTCGTCCGGGAAAGCGATTTTGTCAGCCGTTGCTTTCCACGACATCTCCTTTTGGATGTTGAAAACATCCTTCCTGCCAAACCACTGCTCATCCACCAGATTGTTCTGTGCGTTGCAGATCCAACTGGGGGTAAACACCTCTGCTTTGTCACGGGTGCGGTTGGTCTGATGCTCCAGTGCTTTTTCCACTCTGGGCTGAATCAGACTGTCCTGTTCGCCTGTAACCAGTTCCGGCAGGATTTCTTTTTTGAAGCTGTATGGTTCGCCCAGTTCGGCGTAATCATCGGTTGCCCAGATGATGTTTTTCTTGGTGGTCTTGTCCTGAAGCAAAATCTCAAGGAGGGTGCGTTCATGGTTCAAAAGCTCCTGCTCCAACAGGTCAATTCCTGCAATGCTGAACATCCGCCGCCCTCCCTTCCATTTGTTGATGGTACTATAATAACACACCTTTCGGGGTTTGTGAATGTGTACCATCCACCGTTTTCATCAGGGCACCCCATTTTCCAGTGCCCTGCCGGGAAGAATCCAAAGAGCGGCGGAACGCTCGTTGGCACACGACTTTGCTTGCAAAGTCTAGTGTGTTACACCTTGGTTCCGGCTGACGCGGAAAAGGGGTTGCGAGAGGCTCCGGCAAGCACCTGTTCTGCGGCAGAAGGATGCGCGGATGGGCGTGGCAGTTGACGGTCTCTGCCCACCCAGCGCAGGCTTTCAGAGGAACCAATGGTGTACGTTCTCCCGTCCTGCCGCAGCAGCGTTTTTCCCCTATAAGCCGCAAGGTAAATAATCAACGTCTGTGCTTGCCCCGGTTTCCCGCTAGTGTCCCCGGTTTCAGCATTGCCGTTTTATAAAGGATCTTCTTTATCAGCTTTCTTTCATCCTCTGTCAGCTTATCGTAGTTGATGCCGATTGCCTTCAATGCCGTTCGGATCTTCTTTTCATCCGCAGACCCTTCAAGTTTCTGTGCATCCTCCAGTTCCTTCATCAAGTTATCGACCATCGCACCATCCGAAGTGGTCTTGTCCTTGCGGTGTTCCGTCTTGATGTTCTTCAGGATAGCTACCAACTCGTCATACAAGACCCGACCAAAGTACTCATCTTCATCGATCTGCCCCAGCTTCAAGGTGCTCATGTATAGATCGTTTTCATCTGCTGCATACTTCTTTTTCAGCATTTGCCGGGTCGCTTCCAGACCAGCATTGAGGTTTTGAATGTTTGCGCTGACATATCCATCCACATAGATTTCCAGATCGGTCATGAACCGCCGGAAATTCTCATGCACGATCAGTTCACACAGCAGCCGATGATTGAATTTTCCATTCCTTAATACGTCCACTGCGCCATCGCTCAGATGCAAGTCCGAAAGGACTG
>ENA-OXEZ01000055-OXEZ01000055.1-human-gut-metagenome-genome-assembly--contig:-NODE-55-length-52343-cov-16.5526_pt1 | contig 52343 bp, 52 predicted proteins | sample MGYA00249834_ERZ652262 | MGnify/ENA primary metagenome ERZ652262 (study PRJEB26925, sample SAMN05826728) | human gut metagenome | biome: ENVO:2100002; feature: ENVO:00000062; material: ENVO:00002003... | reverse complement strand
TATAGTTCTATACCTCCGATGAGCGTCAGTTCTCGTGGACCCAGTGGTGCATAATTGTGTGATTTCCAAATAGTAAGAAGCAGGGTTTGGGGCAGGCACGCCCCAACAAGAAGCTGTCCCAAAGGGGCAAGAATTTTCAAGAATTGAAAATTTGTGGCCACGGGACGGTTCTTGCTCTCACCTTTTTCGCTGCGTTTCGCAATTTTCACATTTCAATCTGCTCGCAGATTGTTGACAAGCTGCGCTTGACCCGATACTATAAAGGCAACCCGAACACGCTGCCAAGGAGGTGCAACCATGACCGCCGTAATCTACGCCCGCTATTCATCCGACAGCCAGCGCGAAGCGTCCATTGAGGGACAGCTGCGCGACTGTAAGGACTACGCCGAGAAGAACGGCATCACCGTGGTCGGCACCTACATTGACCGTGCCTACTCTGCCAAAACGGATGATCGCCCAGACTTTCAGCGGATGATCAAGGATAGCGGAAAGAAAATCTTCGATGTGGTTCTGGTCTGGAAACTGGACCGCTTTGCCCGGAACCGCTACGATGCCGTGAACTACAAGTACCAGCTGGAAAAGAACGGTGTCCATCTGGTGTCTGCCATGGAACCCATCTCGCAGGGGCCTGAAGGCATTATGGTGGAGAGTATGCTGATTGGCATGGCGGAATACTATTCCGCCGAACTCGCCCTGAAAGTGGCGCGCGGTGAGCGCGAAAACGCCCTCCAGTGCAAGTACAACGGCGGTATGGTGCCGCTGGGCTTCACCATTGGCAAGGAGGACAGGCTGTACCATATCGACCCGGAGACGGCTCCCATCGTGCAGGAGATCTTCAGACGGTATGCCGACGGCGAACCGGCCGAGAAGATTGCAGCATCCCTGAACGAGCGCGGTCTGCGTACCCGCACCGGGAAGCCGTTCGTGAAGAACAGCTTCTTCCAGATCTTCCGCAACCGCCGCTACATCGGCGAATACCGATACAAGGACATTGTGACGCCGGGCGGCATCCCGGCTATTGTTGATCAGGACTTGTTCGACCGGGTGCAGCAGCGTTTCGAGCAAAACAGGATCGCCCACGGTCGGCCTGCAAAAGAGGATGTGAGCTATCTGCTGACCACCAAGCTGTTCTGTGGCAAGTGCGGCACCCTGATGGGCGGCGAAAGCGGCACCAGCCACATGGGGAACACCTACTATTATTACAAGTGCGGCAACGCCAAACGCCACGGCAAGGCGCACTGCGACCTGAAAGCCATCCGCAAGGAGCCGCTGGAACGGTTCGTGGTGGATACCGCCATTAAGGTGATTTTCAGCGATGAAATCATCGAACGGCTGATAGATTTGGTCATGGAAGCCCAGCAGCAGGAGAACACCCGGCTGCCTGTTCTGAAAGAGCAGCTCCGGGATACGGAGAAACGGCTCGCAAACCTTCTGGAAGCCATTGAACAGGGCATCCTGACCCCGACTACCAAGCAGCGGTTGGACGAGCTGGAAGCCCGGAAAGAAGCCCTGAACACCAGCATTCTGGAAGAAGAGCTGAAAAAGCCCGTCCTGACCCGTGAGTGGATTCGGTTCTGGCTTGAAAAATTCCGCAAGGGTGACGTGGGCAGCACGGAGCACCAGCGGCAGATCATTGATACCTTTGTCAACTCGGTCTACGTCTTTGATGACCGGGTCGTACTCAATTTCAACTTCACGGATGATGCCAAAACGGTCACCCGTGAGGAAGTGTTGGGTTCGAGTGCTGTGGACAATGCTCCACCAAACGTAAGGCCGTTTACCTGAAAAGGTAAGCGGCTTTTTCTTGTATCTACGTGCTTTTTGATACGAAAAAGTGAAACAAATTCACTTTTGCATATTGATAATGAAACGTGTAGGAGGCCCCCTTTTCAGTCGTTTGTAGCAAGTTTGTAGCAGATCTGTAGCAAAATTCGGAGAGGAACGGCAAAATGGCTCTGAAAACCCGATTTTTGCAGATTTTTGAGTATAAAATTTTATCCTTGAATTTTGTGCAGAATGACGGTGGTGCTTTTCATTCGGATTCTGATGCCGTACAATAAAGGAAAAGATCATGGATGAAAGGAGAAATCGCTGTGCGCTACACCATCCGGCATTTTGATTTGCCGCTGCTTACCTTTGAAGCAAACATGGACAGTGCAGATACTGGCCTCCATTTTATAAAGGTCTACGAAGAAAACCGTTCTTTTCTACCTTTGAATCTGACTGTATCAGAAGATGGTGTAGAACGCTGGCTGCGGCATCGCGCAATTCCGAAGAACCGAGCGTATGTAGACGCTCTGCTCTCTAAGGTGGGGCTTTCTTTGAATCGACCGCTTGGAATTATTGCAGCCAATAAAGGTCTTTCACTCAATGATTGCTTTTGGGTAGATGCAGAGGGCTCCGGTGACACCTTTGAAAAAGTAAATCTTTACGATAACCGATTCAGTCAGGTGCTGGCAGCAATCGCCTTTACAGGATATGGCAGCAGCATACGAACTTCGCTTGCGTCCTGCCCGGAGTTCTCGACCAACGGGATGCTGCCAAAATGCTGGCGCAGACAAAACGGAAAAATCTATCTTTATAAAGGTGGCACGTCAGGGTTCAGTAATCTGGGATTTGAACCGTACTCGGAACTGTATGCTTATCAAGTTGCACAGGTGATGGGCGTGAATGCGATTCGCTACACCCTGACAAAAGATCTGAAAAAGACGCTTTGTTCCAAGTGTGAGCTGTTCACCAGCAAAGAGTATTCTTATATTCCCATCGGACAGCTTGTGCCCAAAGGCGGAATAAAAGCAATTTTTGCGTATTATCAGACGTTAGGGCAGAACTTTGTGGATGCGCTGGAAGATATGCTGGTCTTTGATGCGATCATCTGCAACACTGACCGCCACTATGGAAATTTTGGTGTGCTGGTAGACAATAAAACCAACACGATTGCGGCACCTGCACCGCTGTTTGACCACGGAAACTCGCTGTTCAGTCTGGGCGGAACGGATCTTTGGGACAACCAGAAAGCATTTGATGAATATGCCCGCACACTGCTTCCGCTTGCATACGATGATTTTTTTGCAGCTGCAAAGAGTGCAATGAAACCTCGTCACCGTGCAATGCTCCATAAGCTGCTGGATTTCCATTTTGACCGCAGAGCGACACGTTATAATCTGCCGCCAAATCGCTTGAAGATGATCGAAAAAGAGGTACAGCGCAGAGCAAGAGTGCTTTTAGGGTAAAAAAGAAACCGTCAAACGTAAGAGATTGCTCTCTCATGCGTTGACGGTTTTTCTTGTCAGTGGAGGGGATGGCTTTCCTTGAAAGTGGCGAAAAATTTTATTGAAAGACTCCAAAGAGAAACAACGAGTTAGATGTGGAAACGGCTACTTTTGAATTTTCTCGATGAGACACTCGTGTTTTTTGGTGGCTTTATCATAGTTGATGCCCACTAGCAGAATGTTCCCTTGATAATCTTTCAAGGCGTTTCCATAGTGTTTCTCCTTGATTTGAGCAAGTGCACCAGATGCACTCTTGTTCCATTTCAGTTCGATTACTACTGCAGGCTTGTCTAGATGCATCCTGTGAGGAATCATACACACATCGGCAAAGCCTTTACCTGCAGGCAACTCCCGCACTATCGTGTAATACTCTCGTGCAAAATAGAAAGCCAGATTGATGATACAACTCAACGAATTTTCATCGTTATATTGAAGAACTGACACTTCTTCATGTGCTTTGTCAACTCCGGCGGCTACAGCATCCGCATCCATCGCCCATAGTGCTTCCAGCAGCCTGCGAGACGCTTCTATGGAATCCATTACACCGTGCCAGTTCATCGTGCTGAGGGCATTGACATATTCCTGCGAGACTTCCTTGTTGGGAATCGTCACGGATTCATCTATGCTATTGTAGGTCAGATAACCCAAATGCACCAGCAGGGTCAGAACATCGTCTTTGCTGGCAAAGGTGGTCATGTCATTGCTGAAAGTGCCCGTGTTGATTTTTATGGCTTCGCCTGCCAGCATTCGGACAACCGCATCCTGCAAGCCATCCATATCCATCTGGATATAAATTTTCAAGGCTTCATAGGTTTCGGTTTGGTTCCAATAAGTGCCGAATTTGTGCCGCAGCATCGCATCCACAACAGATTTAGGGCTGTACATGGAATAATGCGCATCTCCGGACCGCCGATGCGCAATCAGGTCATAGCCATCATACCATGCTTTGGCCTCCTCAAAGCTCATCTGATACTTTTCGCAAAGAGCAGACACTTCTGATTCGGTAAAGCCAAAATACTCTGCCAGTTCACCGGGATCGGTCATGGAATACTCAGTAAACATATTTAGTGCAGAGTGGGAGCCGTACTTTTTAATGGGTAAGATGCCTGTCATGTAGGCCAATGCAACGTAATCCTTGTCTTTGAGCCAAGCTCGCAGAAAGTCAAGATATTTCTTCTGCGCATCCTGATTTTGCTGGTATTCCCGAAACAGGCAATCCCATTCGTCAATCAAAATCACGAAAGAACGATTTGTTTTTGCATAAATGTCTTTCATGACCTGAATGAGGTTGTTTTTATCCCGAAAACGGACATTTTGAAAATGGTCCGTTAAATCAAATACAAGATATTTTTGCAGCATTGTTAGCATTTCATCCATGCTATGCGTCATGCTGAGAAATTCCTGCATGTTGACTTTGATTACGTCATACTGGTTGAGGTGCTGCTGATAAGATGACACATAGTGGATTTTCAAGGAACTGAACAACGATGCGGAATTCTCACCACGGTCATAGTAAGCGGCTAGCATATCGGCAGCCATCGACTTGCCGAAACGGCGAGGACGACTGACACAGATGAACTTCTGTCTGGTGTTCAAAACGGCATTGGTCTTTTCGATCAATCCGGTCTTATCTACATAGATTTCGGAGTTTAGGCTTTCCTGAAAGCCCTTGCTGCCTGGATTCAGATAGCTTCCCATATGATGCCTCCTATCCTGAAAATATCATTGTATTCATTATACTCTAATCCATTAGGAAGCACAAGAACGGGTTGATCAAAGCGAAAAGAAAACATCTTGTGTTGCGCATAGCGTAATTCTCATATAAAGCTCTTGCGCGCATACTCCTGCGGGAGTATAATTAGAGCGAGGAGGTGGTTCTGTGGAAAAAACAATTTATCACGGTTCGGATCATATTATTGAAAAGCCAAAGTTCGGCTATGGTAAGACCTATAATGATTACGGTGTTGGTTTTTACTGCACTCAGAACCCCAACATGGCCAAAGAGTGGGGCGTTGGCATCGACCACAATGGCTACGCTAACCGGTATAAAATCGAATGCGACGGTTTGACCATTCTGGATTTGAACGCTCCCGGTTACACGATGCTGCATTGGCTGACGATTCTTTTGGAGAACCGCGAATTCGATACTTCTGCCCCGCTGGCCGCAGAAGCCAAAGAATACCTGATGAACACTTTTCCCCTCGACTATAAGTCTGCTGATATCATCATTGGCTACAGGGCAGATGACAGCTATTTTTCCTTTGCATCCGATTTTATCAACGGTGCAATCTCTTACCGCCAGTTGTGCAATGCCATGCGCTTGGGCAAGCTGGGTCAGCAGTTCGTGCTGAAAAGCAAAGCGGCCTTTGAACAGCTGGAATTTCTCGGCTATGAGACCGCAGACTCTAAAGAATGGTATAAGAAAAAGGCCTTCCGTGACCAGACAGCCCGCCGCCAATATTTTGACGTGGAGCGCAACCGCCGTCAGAGGGGAGACCTTTATATTACCACGATTCTCGACGAGGAGATGAAGCCCAATGATCCACGCTTACGATAAAAGCTATCTTTCTGCTGCACAGAAAAATCTTGCCCGGATGTTGGATTATCTTGTCAACGATCTGCATTATCCGTTGGAGACGGCATGGCAGTGGTTTCTTATCAGTAAGATGGCTTTTCGGTTTGAACAGGGGGATTGTTCTGTGTTGGTGGGCTTGTCCGGTGTAGAACTTGCCCGCGCTGTACTGGAGCAGGCGGGCGAAGTCGTGTCTATGCAGAAACCCTCGTATGCCTACGACCGCAGCCCGGAATACTGGACAGGCTGGGCTCTTGCCTATTACCAGTGGCTGACCAGTTTGCGCTTTGCGGAGATTAAACAGGCAGTGTCTATCACGAAAGTGCGGCTGCTGTATACGCCCTACCACGAGATGGATGTACGGCAGTTTGCAGACAAGATGAACGAGTTGTACCGTGCGGCAAAGCCGGAAACAAACCTGAAAGCCATGCGCACATTGGCCGGATTGAGCCAATCGGAACTGGCAGGACAGGCCGATGTGCCTGTGCGTACCATCCAGCAGTACGAACAGCGACAGAAGAACATCAACAAAGCACAAGCAGAAACGCTGCTTCGCCTTGCGCGTGCGCTGAATTGCAACGTGGAGGATCTGATGGAGAAAGTTCCACCGCTGAATTTTAAATAAGAATGAAGCGATGAGACCTGACACAGATTGTGCAAACAAAAAAAGAAAGCTGCCATCCATGAGAGAAAAATTCTCACGGATCGGCAGTTTTTCTCTTTGAAGTTGTTATGCCTTCGTTGTGGTCAGAACTTCATCATTGACCAGCTGATTGGCCTTATCAAAGGCTTCGATCATCTGGGTCGCTTTCGGATGGAGATAGACTTCATCCAGCGTTTTGGATTTGGGCGTGTGCCCGACAGCGCGTTTCAGGATATCCTTGTTGACGCCTGCGCGGTCACAAAGGCTGGCGTAGGTATGGCGGGTGGTGTAGGGCGTATAGGTGGCAAGCTTCCCGGCAAACTCCGGTTTGCGCTTACCATTTTCGTCGTAAGGATTCGGCTGGATGCCGATTTCCTCCAGGAAAGGATAGAACTTGCGGTTACGCCAGTTCTTTTCGTTCCAGAAACCGCCTTTTCCATTGGGAAAGAGCGGACCGTTTTCCACAGAGGTGGCATACGCATGTTCAAAAACCGGAATGCCAAAGTCGAGAATGGGAATGATGCGGTTGCGTCCGGCTTCGGTCTTGCAGCCGCCGATCAGATAAGCACCGGATTCCGTGCGGTGAAAATCTTCGTGTTTGAAGTGCAGCAGCTCATAGATACGCACTCCGCAGGCCAGAAGAGCAATTACCATCTGCCCGGTGGGCGTGTTCTTTTGGCTCAGGATCAGCGTCACCTGTTCGTCCGTGAAAATCTCGCGTTCCGGAGATTTGCGTCCTTCGACTTTCAGGACAGATGCAAGGTTGGCATCCACGACACGCCAGCCAATGGCTGTGCGATACAGCTTACTGATAAGAGTACGCTCTTTTTCCAACATACTTTGAGACAGTCCGTTATCGGCCATCTTATCAAGGATGTTTTGGAAGTCCTGTGCATAAAGGGCTGCAATTTTGTAATACCAAAGTGGTTTTAGGTATTTCCATGCCAGATCATACAGTTCACGGGCCTTATCAGAACGGCCTTTGTACTCACGAGATTCCAGAAAGATCTCGTGAATTTTTGCTAAGGTGGAATCCTGATATGGTGTAGCAGGGCGCTTCATCATTTCAGCGCGTGCCGCTTCGGCTTCTTCACGGGTGACATAAGTGCCGACAGTTTTCATAACTGTAATACCTGTGTGGGGGTCAGGGATTGGCATTCGGAGTATCCATGGTTTCCGGCGTATCCCGGACATTCTAGAGATGCTTCCATTACCAGACGATGCTTTCAGCCGGGGCGATTCTCGTTTGGCTGGAACGGCAGGTGGAGCTACTGCACCGGGGGATGGCGCTGTGCCAACGGGATGACCGCAGGCAGAGCAGAATTTAGCGGTATCTGAGATTTGATGACCGCAATTTTCACAGAACATAGATTTGAACCTCCTGCTTCAAAAAAATGCCCTCAGCATCGGAGGATACTGAGGGCGAACGGTTAGATCAGTTACGGGCGCGGGAGAGCTGGTAGTCCAGGCTCTGCTCAGCCGTGAGCCCCTTCTGGAGAAAGCGGATCACATTGGGGTAAAACACGTAGATACGTGATCCGTTCGGTACGTGACTTATGTAACCGGCGGCTACGAGATTGCGGAGACCGTGGTATGTTATATCATAACCTTCGCTCCGTGCACGGCGAGCCGCACCTGTTAGTGTAAGAAAATCCTGTTGCTTATCAATCATAATTTTTCTCTCCTTTCGTATTTCGTAAAATGATGGAAAGCACAGGCGGCTTTTCATAATAAGCATATCTTTTTGAGATATAGGATTCTTAAAGGGCGATTAAGGGTACCAGGGAAGATCTGGCTCCTTTGAGAAGTCATAACGCTCCAAAGAATGCAAATCGGGTTGTACTTCCTCATATTGGGCGTTTAAAGGGGGAACGACATAGCCACAGTTAAAAAATTGACTCTGGTCACGTAGCGTGATAGCACTACAATCGATGTATCCACAATCGCCGGAGTGGCAACATGGAGGCGTTGTAAAGTAAATTGGAGCGCCCATAGTTGAAAGCAGATCAGCGTACTCGGGAGAAACAGGGTTTTCAAAAAATCCATCTGGGATGTTCATGATAAATCCTCCTTAAAAATGATTGACAAGCGAAGCATTTAAAGCTTTACTTATATTACAAGAATACTTGGTTATAAATTTCTGCCTTTGAATGCTGGCAATGGAATCAGGTGCTCGATTTCGACAATGAAGCCGATGCAATGTCTTCCAGATGACTGACGTTCACACAAATAGGAGCGCAAGTGGGTTTGGCTTCTTCCCCAATATAAATAGGACCTTGAAAAACGCACTGCCCAACTTCTGGATTCCGTAAAAGGTCAGAAATCTCAGCCCGATGCTGTGGAGATGCGAGAAGCTCGGCATAATACTTTACTTCTAGGAGAGCAGGGTGAAAGAGAAGTTTGTGGTTTGCTTGGCAGAGCATCGTTCTTTCGGACGCGTTAAACTCACGGATACTCTGGCTGGCAAGGATCACATTCAGAGAGTATTTTCTTCCTTCTGTCAGGATTTTGCCAAGATAACAGTCCTTGTCGATGGAGAGGTTCTGCATCTCATCTATGTAGATGTAGCGTGGCGGTTGTCCTCCCTGTGATGCAGTGCGAAACTCATCAAAAAGAAGTAAGTCAACAATCACGTTCTTGAAGAGGGGCGGAAACTTGCTTAGGCTGATGTTTTCGATTCCGAAAGAATAGTTGACAGACTGATGTCTAAAAATATTGTGCCGCAGGAGAGGCGCAAGATAAGCCATTGCGTTTCTTGATGCGTTCGTGTCAAATTCTTCAAGGGCTTTGAAAACTGCTGGAAAAATGTCTGGATTATTGTCGCGGTCTGAAATTGCATATTCAAGAGATTCTGAGAGGGCGGTTGTTGAAGAACGGCTTAACCTGAGATGGCGAGCTATAATATTGGAAAGCGTATAACTTAAATCTGCAGGTGATTCCATAGTTCCATCCGCATAGTGCAGTGGCTCGAAAAGCGTTGTTGGAATTGGCGTGTTGTATGCATCAATTTGTGAGGACAGATGTTCAAATGACTTTCTGAAAATTGGAAAGAGATGTTCCGGGGCAGAGGAGTTATGAATATCGATGCTGCGGACGCTATAGCTCTGATTGGCCTTTTGCAGCACGATACTTTGGGCAGCAACACTCTTTCCGTAGCCGGATTCACCGAGGATGACATAAGAATCGTTATCCTGTCCGGGGATACTTTTTGTGGAAACGGATAGTTCTTGGCTGCCCTCATAGTACTTTCCTATGTAGGTTTGCGATAGCATAGACATAATAATCAAACTCCTTTTTATTTTTAGATTTCAACAAGGTCACGACTTCCGGGTTGATGTAGGCTACTTCTCAGAAGTGTTCGAAAGCGGAAATCCTTTGATTCATTTGGTGCAAAGGTGAGCGTTTTGGGGACTGATCCCGAAAGAACCCCGGCAGTTTTCAGACGATTGAGCACGTCGGACGGCATATAGGATCGCAGCTGCACCTTAATGATTTTCTTCAAAAGGGCAGTCGATGTATAATAATAGGTATCATCGTAGAGAATCTCCTTCTGACATTCAAAACTGCTATCGACATCTTCGAGTGGACGAAAACAAATCATATCACTTCGCCGGGCTGCATAGAGTGCATTTCGGAAAGGTGTAAGGATGTTGCCATCGTTGATTCTTTCCCAGTAGCGAGTGTATGTTTCAAGGTATTCGTCACAGCGGACGGAAAGCGTTTGTGGAGGCACTTGCATGGAGTAATGCCACTTTACAACATCAGCTATCATAGATAGTGCTGCGATTTCCCGTTGTACAGAACAATCTTCGCCAAGATCATCGAAGACTTTGGTAAAAGAACGTTCCACTGTCGAATTGAATGCATTGGCGTTATTCATAATCGAATTTATTAGCCCACCGATAGAATCAATCGAATTTGTAGCTTCATAAGGATCGATAAAATCTTGTATTGGTAGACAAAAGGTTCGCTGACGTGGGGTAAGATTAGACGAAACAACCATATATAGAGGGTGCTTCTGGTTGCTTTGCGTAGAATTCATCAGCGCTTGATAGTTTTTGTCCCGACTATAGGCACTGGAAGACTCATTGAAGTTGATGTTTTCAGAACGAATCCATACAATGGGACGGTCACGCAAACTTTCTAGTGCTTTTTTGAATACGTAGGGTGTGCTATCAATGCATAAATCTGTGTACAGATACTCATGTGTTAGGATGCAGATTGGGCGTCGAATCCACATCTTAGAAGGCAAACGCTCTTGAAGTATCGCGTATAGTGATACGAGCTGGTACAATATCATATCGGGTGTAGGCGGAACTGTGAAGCTCAGTAGCACAGCATTAAGATCAACCCATTCACTCTCTTGAAATCCCCAGTGCTTTTCAGAAAAATACCATCCGGGAGAGTATTTTATCTGCGGAGGAATGGAAGCGAGTCCAGATGCTGTATAACGTGCAATTAACTCGGCACAAATGGTAGCTGGAAGATTTGCATCGACAATAAAACCATTGTCTTGTAGTAAATTGTAACGTTGCAGGGCGCTGCAATCAGCATCGACTATAACGCTCCTGTGTTCTCCTGTAGGAGTATCGAACGTATATTTGATGAATCCCTTTTTTGTGTCATGTTCTATTATCTTTTGCGCCTGTAGATTTCGGCAAGGGCTAAAAGGTTTTCCCACAGTATTGATGCCGTTGCTATGCAGGATAAGTAAACACCCTTGAGAATCAGGGGCTAAGGTGGAATTATCAAATTTGAACTGTTTCTCTCTATAAGCCTTTTGGGAATCACTTACCCATTTGGCTTGAAGCTTTTGTATGGTTGTTTCGATAGGATTGTCTTGAGAAATGGGGTGTTGAGTATTGAACGGAGCTGACACAGCTGGTTGTTGATATACGTTTGTGGGTTGAACGGGCTGGTTATAAGGCGGAGCAACTGGCTGTTGCCGCTGATTCGAGAGTGCAGATTTGCGTACATACTTGTTTGCAGGAACGGTAGTAGTGCAATTAGAATGCTGTGAATCAGACTGTTTTTGCACTGTTGTTCGTGGTATAGAATTAGGAATTACCGTTTGCATTGAGTTAGAGGAGACTTCTGTGGAGCGCATATCTGTTGGCTCATCGTCTATAAAATAGACGGCTTGCTTCATCTGCTGGTCTTTTTGATTGTTCATAATGGAGAGTGCTCCTTTCTATATTGTGTGATGGCGGACTGCGAGCAGTTTGTCCGGTCGTTTTCCGGGGATAGGCTACCCGCTAATTTAGTTGTCAAGGTGCGGAGTAGAAGAGGCTGAAGGCTTTCTTCCGAAAGTATTGTATACCCGGCTGCGAAATGTGCGAGAAGACTTTTCGATACCAAAAAATGAAAAAGTGTAAAAATATAGCCCTGTTTTTTCAGAGCCAGAAAGGAAATGGCGCAAATGAGCAAAATTGAGGACCTTGTGATTTTTAAAAATGAAAAAGAATTGAGCGAAACGGAAAAAAGCATAGAGAAGATTTTTGGAATCAGTTTTCAGTCGTATGTGAGACGCTTGGAAATTGGACTTGACGCAGAGGGGCTGTCACATGATGATGACTCGGCGGTTGCACATATACTGGCGGATATGGGGAAAAAGGATTCAATTCTATGGATTTTCAGTTTATGCTGTGAAGATTCGCGAGAGGCTGCAAAAATACTTTATGCAAATACGATTGGTTGTGTTTTGGCGTCATTAAATTACTTATCGGCGCAGCAAGTAAAAAGTGTGGATTTGCAAAAGAAACTTTTTGCATGGACAGAGGATGAAGAAGGTAGCTTTTCTATTTACCAGAATAGACTCAAAGCCTTAAGAAAGAAAAAACGTGAAATTGAAGAAATGAGACCGTTATCAGGACAGAACGGTTTGGATTTCTTTGCAGAGTTAATTTGTCCATATGAGTTTATTCCTCCAATATCAACAAATAAGAGCTGTAAAGATTTTTTGACACCCTTATTTGAAAAAGCAGTCGAAAATATTGTAAAGGAGGAGCGTCATGCAGTAAGCTGGAATATTTTGCGTTTAGCGGCAAAAGAGAAAGATGTATTGGTTGATGAAGCAATAACAAAAAACCAAAGGAAACAAGTAAGGACGATTTGCAAAGATTTATATAAGGCAGTAGAAAAAATTGGAAAAATTGATTTTACACAGTACGATTACAGCGAAACGATAATCCTAGCCTTTGCTAGAGAGATTTTATACCATTGCAATTTACTAAAACTACTCTTGGAAAATGAAGATAATAATAAAAAATTGCATATCTCGGAAAATGAGCTGAGATTATTACGTGAGGCATCGCTTCCAGTGGCGTTTTATTTGGACAAAATAAAAATAGAAGAGATATATGATATTGCAATAAAAAATAAGTATTGCAGGTATATCAAAATGGTCACAGTTGCTCTTGTGGAATACGCTGGTGCAAAATTATTAAGGGAGCGAAAGAAGAAAGCTACGCAGCAAGAGAAAATACAAGAAGCATATGGCATTTTAAAAAAATATACTGAATTTGTGTGGGAAGATTATTTCGCTTTTTTAGATGAGAAACCCCAAGAAAATAAAGAAAACGAAGAAGGCAACAAAAAAATCAACATTTCAAATGAAATTGTAAAAGTGGTCTATGCGTGCTTTTTGAATCAAAACGCAATATATAATGCACCACTAGACTATGACGTGATTCCACAAATGAGCTTAGCAGATGAGCTTCCGCTAATGAAAAATCAGGACGTTTATATAGTCGGAAGTGGAAAATCAAAAAGACAAGAACAAGTAGTGACAAAGCCGTGCTTTCAATCAGAATTAGAAGTTAATGTAAGGATGGTAGTTAGTCATAATGGCCTAAAAATAGATCGGGCAGTATATCAGAAGAAGCAGAAAAAATTCTTGAAAGAGATGGACGCGCATAAACTATTAAAAATAGAAGAAGATAAAATAGTATATAACATTTTCAAAGACAGAGAAACATGGGATGAATTTCTGCTTCTTTTTGGAAAAACGGCTAAGGATTTTTGTGCGCGAGACTTTGAATTTGAAGTGATTCCAACGAAAGGAAAAATGAAAATTTTATCGGGAAGTAAAAATCCGAAGACAATGCAACGCTTCTTGAAAGGTAATAGTATAGCAGTAAATGAAAAATCTAAAGAAAAAGCTGAGACAGAAATAACGGATGGAAGCATAGTAAGACTTCTGAATGCCGTAGCAGCAGGGCGTGATCCATTTTGGGAGGGAACTATTTGTATGCAAGTGGATTTGGGAAAGCTAAAAGGTTATCGAGGAAGTGACAGCTATCTTTTGCGTTTTGAAGCAAAATGCAGCCTTACGGAAGACGGAAGAGTTGTACAGCACGATGTGGAGAATCTATGATTATTAGTAGTTCCTACACTATCAAAAAAAATTGCTTGGAATATTCCTATTTTCCTGGTATTAGGGAACATTTAACGCTGAAATTTTTTTCAGAAGTGTAGGAACGAAGGCTACATTATAGCATTATGACACCAATTTAGGGCAACCACGCAAGTGGTTGCCCTTTCTCTGTATCTGGTATGATTTGACATTCGGCAACAGTATAGTAAACCATCAAAGGAGGATTGGCCGTTATGTTTGATTATTATGATACTCTGATAACCCCGGAAGAAGTTGCCGATATGCTGGGATGTGGTATGAACACCACCTATAAGCTTTTGAAGTCAGGAAAAATAAAAGCTATGAGGATCGGTCGAGTTTGGAAAATTCCTAAGAGAGCAGTACAAGAATGTATTGTGCAGGAAGCTCATATGAAAGCTACTGGATGGTAATACGAAAAAAACCCACATGGATAATGACTCCATGTGGGTTTTCTGTTGCTTGAAAATAATGTTTGATAGAGGAATGCACATGTAGATAATCCAGTGTTAATGCTAAATAATGCATGGAGCAGAGGGAAGGTAGAAGTTGATCTTTATTAAAGGCACTAACATTAGAATAAAGCGGCCGAATGGAATAGTTGTAGTACAAACGGTCGCACAAGGATGGCCGAATGTGTAGTGTATATACATTTGGCTATTCTTGCTAAGGGGAGGCGGATGCCGTCATAAATAATATTTTATTTTTGTGAATTTGTTTGCATGAAACTCTATGGATAGAAAGAAGGCAATTATAATGGGAGATACTGTTAATATACGATTGACAGCTGAAGATAAAATTCATCTACAACAGAGAATGGATGAAACTGGTAAAAGTAAAACAGAAGTATTTAAGAGTGCAATCTACTTTACTGAAATAGATGCAGACCTTGTTGATGAAATTATATCTAATATTGGATATTATGCGAGTGAAAAAAATTGGGAAGGGGTAAAAGAGGAGGTTCATAGGTATGTGTTATATCGAACTCAAAAATGATAAGTATGAAACTTCGGAGGACTTAAAACATTTATTGCAATATATTCTTAGATTAGATAAGACAGCAGAAGATAGTCAAAGAGCAAATACTATAACAAATACCTTAGCAGGTTGTCAGCCAGCGATGATTCCCAATGAATATTTGTGTGATCCGAGCGCAGTTTATCACCTGATGCTTTTTGCAGTCAGGAGAAGACAGAAAGGAACTACGCAGTTTGCAAAACACCGCATTGTTTCTTTCGCGGCAACGGATTGTATTCTGCCACAGGATGTAGTATCTCTGGCAGAAAGAATAGCAAGTATCTATGCAAGGAATGGCTTTATTACAGCTTACGGAATTCATGCGGATAGATTTAATGTACATATTCATTTTGCAGTTTGTGCAGTATCGTTTCAAACACAGAATATGTTTCATATTCAGTGGGAAGCTGAGAGAAAAATGCTCGTGTCAGTAACAAATCAGTGGAAATCTGAGTTCGACGAGATGCTTCAAAATAATATCCAAATGAGGCAGTCAAGAGAAGCCGCATTGTATGGTGACGATATCGTTCGATACGGAAGCGTTCCGATAACTGCAAAAGGTCAAATGGTGCAAAATAGACGAGCTAAAATAGGTAAATAAAAAAGGAGATAGCACAATGGATAAGTTTGATGAAAAAGTGATCGGTTACGATTCGATAAAAGAAACGCTGCGGCAGATAGCAGATGTTCTTAAACGGCCGGAGGCTTATAAAGAAAAAGGGGTGTCCATGCCAAGGGGACTTCTGATGGAGTCTGCCCCCGGATTAGGAAAGAGTCTGATGGCATCGATATTGATGGAAGAGTCTGGACGAAAATCCTTTGTCTTTCGAAGGATCAACGAAGGAAATACATTTCTGGTTGAGATGAAAGATATCTTTGACGTTGCAAAAGAAGAGGCACCGAGTATACTGCTCTTAGAAGATCTGAACCTTTATGTGGAATCCAATTCTCCCTATGCTCCGGAATGGGCTTGTTTACAAGCCTGTATTGACGAGACAAGCGATGCGGATATCTTTGTAATTGCCACGACAAATGATACAAGGTACATGCCGCAGAGTTTATTAAGACCGGGAAGATTTGACTATATTCTGAATTTGAATCCACCACTTGGTAAAACGGCAGAAAACATTGTAAGCTATTATCTTCGTGATAAAAATCTGGCGAAAGATGTACAGATCTCTGATATCGTAAAGGCTATGCCGCAGGTGAGCTGTGCAACGCTTGAAACGGTAATGAATCTCGCGGCAATCAATAGTGTCTATCGTGATCATGCACATGTTCAGAAGGAAGACATTATAGATGCACTTTTAAAAGTGGTCTATAATCTCAGAAAAGCGGACTGTGAGGAGGATCCGCAGGAACATCAGATGATTGCCGTGCACGAGGCTGCGCATGCTGTTGTGGGAGAGGTTCTGCATTCTGGTAGCATTGGGATTATTACAATTCGCGGAAGTCATGGTGCTATTGGTGGTATGGAGAGTGGGTTTGCTGTTTATGCTAAGAGCGAAGAAGAATTTCAGGATGAGATCATAAAAACCTTGGCAGGCAAGGCGGGAACTGCTTTGATCTATGGAATCATGGACATTCGTGCAGCGGCTGATATTAAGAAAGCAGACCAGCTTCTGGATATCTGGCTGTGTCACTTTGCTGGTGGAGGTTTTTCAGGAGTTGAACCTAGCGAAAATAGATTGTCTGAACCAAGACTTTCCTATAATGAAGCAATTAAATCAGCAAAACTGGAAGAACTTTACCGCAGAGCCTATAAGATTCTCTATGACAACAGAGATTTCCTGCTTGCTGTCCAGAAAGAACTTCTGGAACATGAAACGCTGCTGAACAGTGATCTGGCAAAAATCCGGGAATCCTGTACCTAAACACTATTATTCAAAATGATAAAGCGGTCAAGTCCTTCATGGGCTTGACCGCTTTTATCTGGCAATATGCAGTTGAAACTCAGGGTTCTTCCTCTATATATAGGAAAGCACACAGCATTTTAGTAACTGCCTCTCTTTGAGCAGGAGAGAGCTTAGCCCAGAGATCAAGAAGCTTCTTTTGCTCCTTCGTCAGATAAACTGAGTCCTCCTCCTGAAAGAACTGAGAGAGGGTAATGCCGAAGCCTGCACAGATTTTCTCGATAGAAGCAACATTCGGCTGAAGATTTCTTCTTCTCCATGTTGAGATGGTGGATTGGGTCAGCCCGGAGTTCTCTGCTAGGGCATACTCAGACCAGCTACGAGCAAGGCGCTCCTGCTCAATGCGCCCTAAAATATCAAATGTAGACTTCTCTCGTTCCATGGTTGACCTCCTTGTAAAAATCGTAGTGATTACTTACGATTTTATTGTTCCAAGGCTTGACCGATAATTGTATAAGTCGTATACTTTGAATAGTAAAAATCACATTACTGCCGTCTGATTTGGGTGATATGATACAAGAAGAAAAACGATTCGACAAAATTTGTAGTAAAAAGATCCAGAAAATGATATGGTAGACACTCCCTGTCCATCTTCGTTGTTATAATGAGGCTGAACCAAAGAGGAGGACAAGCCAATGACAGCAGATACCTTAAAAACGACCCGTGTGTTGGAACTTTATCAGGATTTCCTTTCCGGTAAGCTCATCAATAAGCAACAGGCCGCAGAGCAGTACCATGTGAACGTCCGCTCTATCCAGAGAGACATTGACAGCATCCGGGATTTTCTTTCGGAACAGTGTGCCAAAGAAGGCATCGTAAGAAAAATCGAGTACGACAAAAAGGAAAATGGCTACCGTCTGGTCACACAGGAGGTTGAGCAGCTTTCCAAAGGTGAGGTTCTGGCCCTGTGCAAGATTCTGCTGGAAAGCCGAGCTTTTACAAAAGAGCAGGTTGAGAAGCAATTACAAATCATCCTGAATCTTTGTGTATCTCAGAAAGAAAAAAGCGACATTGAGTGGTTTATCAGCAATGAGCTGTTCCACTATCACGACCCAGCTCATGCAGCCATTGACCCGGATAATCTGTGGATGGTGGCACAGGCCATCCGAAATCAGTCGGTGCTGGAAATCGAATATCAAAAGCTGAAAGACCGTCAAATCGTAAAACGGACTGTTGAGCCAGTTGGATTGATGTTCTCAGAGTATTATTTCTATCTCATGGGTGTTATCACAGATCACTCCACCAGAGAGGCTTTCCACAAAAAGAACGATCCTTATCCCACCATTTACCGGCTTGATAGGATACATTCCATCAAGGAAACCGGAGAAAAGTTTTCTGTCCCCTACAAAGACCGCTTCAAAGAGGGCGAGTATAAGAACCGCACTCAGTTCATGTTCGGCGGTGAACCGCAGAAAATCAGCTTCAACTACTATGGCCCATCGGTGGAAGCTGTGCTGGACAAGTTCCCGATGGCAAAAGTCGTAGATGAAAAAGAGGGCGTTTGCTCTATTGAAGCCGAAGTCTTTGGAACAGGCGTGAAAATGTGGCTGCTCAGTCAAGGTAGCAAAGTCAAAGTGACTGCGCCGGAAACACTGGTGCAGGAGATGAAAACTGAAATTCAAAGAATGCAGGAACGAATGACGTAAAATCTTAGGAGGATGTATGAGCAGAATCCGAATCGGTTCCTTTAATGTACGGAATCTTGCAGATGGCGAGGGCCGAGATTTGGATAGAATTGCCAAAATGATAAACTATTATCATTTGGACATCGTGGCGCTGCAGGAGGTTTTGGCAGAAGGAAAAGTTATTGGAGGAATTGACTTAAAAGAGCCATCAGGGCAAGCAAAGGCTTATGATCGTTCCTTGAAACGCCGCTTGAGTGGGCCATGGGACAGCCAATGGGCGCAGCCCGTTTTGTCACGAGAGAACGAGCCATTTCGAGGTGAAGACCGACGTGGTGAGGGGTATGCAATTCTCTGGCGAACGGATAAGTTTGATTTGCCGCTAGGACGCTGGGGCGAACCATACAGACCGGAAATTCTTTCCAATTACAATCCGGTGATTGCAGAAAGTCAACTCCGATTGATTCGAGATCCATTATATGCGCGTTTTTTATTGAAAGATCGCCATGTTGCAGAACTGAGAATTCTTGTGACCCATATCGTATATGGAAAATCGGGAGCGCTCAATGATGTGATTGACTATAGTGCTGCAAAAATGCGGCAGAAAGAGTTCGATATTTTGGCCGGACAGTTGTATCGACGTGTCGCAGAATATTATAAGGTTCAGGACTGTACTTCGCCTTATACGGTTTTGCTTGGAGATTATAACCTGAATTTGGGAGCCTATCCGGCAGTTCCGGCAGTTGCCTGTTTTGATGCAAAGGGGAGGCCCGTAGATGAAAGCAGAGCAAAAGCGTACATTTATACATATCAGACTGATGCAAGTACAATAAAGCGCGACACCCCGGAGTATGCAAATAATTACGATCATTTTTCATTTGATGAGCGAACCCGACGAATTGTTCGGATGGACAGCATTCATAGCATAGACCTTGTGAACAAGTATACAAAATCTGAAGACGTTACGCAGGAGCAGCGGTTTGACCGTTACCGGAAAGAAATATCAGACCATCTTCCGATTATGATGGAAGTGGATTTATAAAAGGTGAATAATATGCAGAAATTACAAGTGTATTCAGAAGACGAAAAACGCAAAGCGGCTTATGCACTTAATCTGTGCACGGTTTCTATTTCCCAGATAGTAGACTACAATGATGTTTATGTTTTGGAGCAGGAGTATAATGCTATTCTGAACAACCTGAATCTGGAAGCTATGCCAAAAGATGAAGCACTTTTGAAGATTCTGGTGGAGACGCTGAATACGATTACGTTTTTCAGAATTCAAGAACTGAAAAAACAAAAAGTTGAGAGCGATTACCAACGACGCATGAAAAATGCAATTTGGTCTGCGGTTCCGAACCTCAGTGTGATTGTGGCGGGAAATCCGATTGCAATGGTACTCTCAGTGGCAACTCAAGTCGGAACAGCATACATGAATTACCGCAGAGAAAAGGCCAATGCGGGGATTGAGAAAGAAAATTCGGAATTTGAACTTCAAATCACCGCGATGGAGCAGTTTCACGCATTACAAAGAGAATTGTTCACAACAGCATGGCGTCTTGCAGATTCGTATGGGTTCAAGGATGAATGGCGTTTGACGGAAAATCAGATCAAACAATATGATCAAGTTTTGATGGATGCAGACGAATACCGTAAATACGCTCGGTTGGAAGCAATTGCTCCCAATTTTGAAGCATACCCGCCATTCTGGTATTTCTATGCGCACACGGCACTATATATTTCGGAAAATGAAACCAACGCAGTGGCAAAAGCGGAGTATCGCAACCGTGCAAAGAACCACTTTGAAAAATATTATCAACTGAATCGCTTTAGTCTGCTGCGGGAAGATCAGCTGGCTGCATCTGCATTGCTGGAGTATTCGGATCTTTTGCTGCTGGAGAATGCAAAAGAAAACACCGAAAAAGTATATCAGCTGGTTATGGAAGCACAGAAAAAGGCTGGGAACGCAAACGATGTTTTGCAACTGTGTGCAATTTCGTACCTCAAAATTGGAAAGACCGAAGATGCCGCCAGACTGCTGAAATATCTTGTTAATGAAGAATACAATCCGGCTATGAATGCAAAGATTCTGAGCAGAATCTATGTTAGCCAGTATCTTGCAACGGAAAGTCCGGCAGCATATACAGAGTACGGAATACTTGCCAAAAGGATTGCGCCGGAGTTTCTCTTCCCGATGCCAAAAGGAACAGTTTCAGACCAGTCGCTGGAGGAAGCCTTTATTAAAAGGCAAAAGGTCGCACTCATCAAAGCATATCGCACTACATTACAGGACTATGCGCGGAAAGCAAGAGATGATTACGAGGATGCACTACAGGATTTGGAAAAATCTTGCTACAAGGAAGAAAATGTTGCACTTTGGGTTTCCAAACTTGGTACAGGGAAATACAGCCGAAACTGTGTCGTCCAGCTGAATCGAATGGTTGCAGGGCTGGATACACTTCCTGTTTTCCGCGATTTAGAAAAACGCGAGGTGCTGATTAAACTTATTGAAGGGAAGTTGCGGAATACCAGACCAGCAGTTCAAAATCTACAGAAAGAAACAACAAATACCTTTGATGAGGAAGACTATAAGAAGCTTACAGAACTGTTCTCGTACCAACGGCTGACAGAAGTGTTTTTTGACAAGTTGAAAGCGAGAGTTACAGATGAAATTGCAAACTCTCAGGAACTCGGCACACTAAATCTTCTGGAAAATGATTTACTCCAGTTTTGTGATGCACAGGAATTGCCGATGCCGCAATGTTTGAATCTGACACGAGAAGAACAACAGCTTCCGGAAGAAAAGGGAAGCCTCTACTTTGATGACGTGTTTTTGGAAGATGCTCCGGATCCGGAAACACAGAAACAATTGGAAAAGAAAATGGAAAAGGTCATCGGCGCAGCCAAAGGTCATATTATAAAGGACGCTGCAAATGTAGCAATTTACCTACGAACCGAAAAATTATTTGACATCTATTTTGAAAACAAAAAGCTGACAGGAGCAACAAAATATCTTGTAAAACAGAAAGCAGCCGCAGTAATAGACGATAAGACGAATAAGGATTGCGATTTGATCCTGACAGTTGATGGTGTGGCGATTGTTAACCAGAACAGGATATCGAACGAAAAAATTCCCTATGACGCTATCAAATTCGACTCTGAAGCGGGAACCGACAGACTTACAACGAGCTATAAGGACGTATGTGATAATGTCGCGATTGACTTAAAAGGACTCTATGCATTGATGCAGGAACTGGATAAACTTGCGTAACAGGAGGCAGCAAAAAACATGAGCAGGAAAAATAAAGTAGACATTCCAGATGATCTGAAAACCAAGTGCAATGTTATTATTCATGGCGCATCAACTGCATCTGCTGCAGCCTGCGCGGGAATTGCACAGATTCCGTTGGCGGACAATGCGGTTTTGGCTCCTATTCAGATTGCAATGATTGTTTCCGTTGCAAAAGTGTTTGACCAGAACATCGGAGAGGGTGTTGCACGCGGCTTGTTGAGCACCTTTGCAGCTACATTTGTGGGACGTGGTGTGACGCAGGTACTGTTTGGCTGGGTGCCCTTTATGGGAAATGCGCTAAATAGCGCGACTGCGGCAGCATTGACAGAAGCGATTGGATGGATGGCCGTAGATCATTTTGCAAAGGGGTATCAGTTGGATCAATTCGAGTATGAAGAAACATCGGACAGGAAGCGAGAAGCAGAACAGAAAAAAACGGCCGATGAGGAAGAGCTTGATATTGATCTGTGGAAAAAAGATTTTGAAAAACGGGCACGGGCCGCACTTGAGAAAAATGATCCGGCAGAACTTGATGCACTTGTGAGTGAATTTGAAAAAATGGAGCAGAAGCTTCCGGAAGATGACCCCTTACGCGAATTATACGATAAACTTCTGGAAGCAAGATGCTAAATGTATAGGGCAGAGGTGACTGCACCGGAAACGCTGGTGCAGGAGGTGAAGCAGGAAATCGAACGGATGAACAACCAATAATAAGGAGGCTGTTTTATGAAGATGGTAGCAAATGAAACTGAGCTGCGTAATGCTCTGAAAGAAAAGGCGCAGGAAATCACGATTGTAACATCGTATGCAGACAAAATCATGGAGCAATATGCAGCGGAGCTGACAGCAAAGGTGAATTATAACGCATTGGTGGCAGGTATTGTGCCTCCGCTTATGAAATTTGGCCTTGCACGATATTTACAGTGGTATAAGCTTCAATCCTATACAAGAGGAAATCTCGTAATCAAAAAAAGATAATGGAGAAGCTCTATGGCAACAACAGCCGAAATTGAACGGGTAGAAGCGAAGATCATTGCACAACAGGGAGCGAAACTCTGTGACAAATATGATTATCTTGACAGCATAAAAATCAAAAAATAAAATGTGCAGGGTAGCAGCAATGCCGCCCTGCACATTTTTGTTAAGTAAAGGACTTGAGCACTTCTTTCAGTGCTTCACGCTGCTCCGAGGAAAGCCGAGCCAGGAGTTCCAAAAACTCCTGCTGCTCCTCCGGAGTGAGCCGGTTCTCTGACTCAGAATGATTTTGGCGGTTCATAAAAGATACTTGCTCCTTTCGGCAAATCCTGTTCAGCTATCAGTTCAGCACGAATCTGACGCTTATATTTATAATAGGTATTCCGGGCAAGACCGGTGAGCTTCATGCACTCGGCATCGTCAAGTGTGCCGCCAAAGGTCTTGCAGTGGGTGCGGATGATCTGCTTGGCTTCTCTGGATTTTTTCGTTTCAAAACCAACGCCTTTTTTGCGGCCAACTTGCTTGCCGTTCAACCGGGCAGTCAAAAGGCCCTCACGGGTACGCTGGTGCAGATCGGCAACTTCTTTTTCGGACTGTTCAAAGGCCAGCTTGATCTGCTCTTTTGCCAAGGCCATCAGATACTCGTTGATGCCCTTTAAGATGAAGTCCACGTTTGTCCCTGTCATGGCAATGCTGCCGGACAGGGCTTTTTTGTAGGTCTCGGTGTCGATGTGGTGCTCTTTCAAGAACACCAGCCGGATGCCCTTGTGGTAAAGGTCTTCGTACAGAGCAAAACCTTCTTCTGCATTTCTGGACATCCGGGATACTGAATCGAATACCACCGTATCCCCTGCTTTCAGAATCCGGTAGAGCTTCAGCCACTCCGGGCGAAAGATGGATGTGCCAGTGTAGGCTTCCTGCACGATATGGGCAGTCGGGTACTCGGCCTTGATGTTGCGGATCTGACGGTCAATGCTCTGCTTTGCCGTAGAGATGCGGCAATAGCCATAGATGTTCATGGGGTTCCTTTCTGGCTCAAAGATAACGAGCGACATTTTTAAGACTGTGTTTTGCACCTTGAAATGGCCTGAAAATGGCTGGTTTTAATACAAAACAGAATATACGGTATTTTTAATACAGTTTTAGTGGGCATAGGCAGTCATAAAATCAGAAATGGAAGTGCACGGTTTGTGATTGGCGGTGTCCTTGCCCTCCAAGGGAGAATAATCCCAGTCGGTTTCCTCGTCAATATATCGCCGCCCATCATCCGGCAGTTCCAGCGGTTCCGCAAGAATAATGGTGCCCCAGTGGTTGACCATCACAAAGGGCGCGATCTCACAAGGGATGCCCCGGCACTCGTCATCATGCCGAACATCGTAGGCGTACAGACCATCCGGAATGGTATCTCTCTTGATGCGGATGCTGGTGAACAGCGCAGGCTTTCCGCAAACCGTGATCTCTTCGTAGTGTTCGGTCATTGCATTAAAGGTCATAATCTGTCCTCCTTAAATTTCAATGATAAAAGCTCTGAATTTCTCTTTGTAGAAATCCATTGTACTCTGCGGCAGGGAAGTCAGATTCCCTTCGTTGTCACATCCGGCCAGAAATCCCGGCCCGGCAAGAACGTCGGCTCCATCCCACAGCGGACGATTGAGCGGCAGGCCAAGCAGCTTGCCTTCATCGTTGCAGACCAGTGTGACCTCTGAATCGGTGTCACTTAAGGTGATGCATTCGATCAGCCCGCCTACAAATTTCTGCATGGCTTCAAGGGTGTTGTCCAGCTCGATCTCCTTTGGCAACTCCATTGGCAGGAGCGCAAGGACTTTGATTTTTTCTTCTTTCATTGTATGCCTCCAAATAAAAACAGGACAATCCAAATGGATTGTCCTGTAAAAAGTGAAAGGGAGCATCCGAAGATACTCCCCAGTAGATAATTATTTTTTTCTTACCATGCAACGTTTTTTGAAGAATGCGATGCCATAACAGAGGATGTCATCATAGTCATCCCGGAAGTCCGCTGCATACATCCGGTCATTGATTTGCTGAATGGCAGTATCGCAGGCATCCGGCAGAGCATCCAGAGTTTTGGCATACTTGGCTTCAAAAATTGCCACACGACCATTGCGGATATCCTTTACAATAACATCGCTGCGTCCTTCGCCATGCTCTTTGTTGGATTCTACCACATAGCCAGCACCAGTAAAGATGCCTGCAAGGAAAGCGTGGTAAAAATCCTCCCGATAGTCATGGTAGCTGATAGTCATACGCAGCAGCTTGGTCATCTCTTTTGTCAGAGCTTCGTTGTTTCCGCTCCAGACTGCATCAAACAACGGGCTGCGATTCCATGCCTTTGCACTGTCGTCAAACCATTTGCTTACAGTGGTTTCAAAAATTTCCCGAATCTCTGCATTGGGAATCATCAATGCAGAGCAACCATCCGGCAGCGAATCTGTCAGATCCTTATCCCGCACCTTGGTCAGATAACCTGTCAGATACAGCACACTCCAAAGATTTTCCTCAGAGGAGTGTAGATAATCGTAGGTCAGGTTTTCTTCAATATGCTGAACAATAGAGCCGCCAGCCATCAGAGTTTCAAGCTTTGTGGTGATATTGTTGCCTGCATAGTCGATGAAAGAACGGATGATGGCGTTATCACTGGTGTTTTTCCAATAGCTTTTCGGCTTCTGTGCTACACCATACTGGAAATCCCGCAGATAACTGATTACGTCCCACGGACAATAAATGTCTGCATCGCCAAAATGATAACCGTCGTACCATGTCTTGATTTCAGCAGACTGCGATTCAAGATCAGCATCTTTCAGCATTTGATCTACATCTGCCTGTGTAAACCCAAAGGATTCGCTCAACCGGGGAGAAAGAATCGTATCCGAAACAAAATTGTTCGTCCCGGTAAAGATGCTTTCTTTTGCAATTTTCAGGCAGCCGGTAATAACAGCAAAGTCAAGCGAAGTATTGTCTTTGAGCGTGGTGCTCATCATAGCCCGCATCACGTCCAGCATCTGCGAATAATATCCGTTGCTGCTGGCTTTTGCAATGGAAACATCATACTCATCCAGAATGACGACCGCCGATTTTTTGAAGTGGATTTCCAGCATCCGGGTCAATAGCAAAAAGCAGCTTTTGGTTTCATCTATGGATGCAGTGCGTCCCAGAATTCGCTTAAAGATGCCTTTGTCATCGTCAGAAATAGCAGCGTCATCCAAAAGAAACTGATAATCCTGAAATGCAAATGCCAGTTTCATGCACAGCATTCCATAGGCGCTTTCAAAGGTCAGACCGTCCGTGTCCTTGAAAGAGAAAAAGACCACAGGACACTGATTCATCCATTTTTTGCAAAGCTCTGTATTTTTGGAAATCGCCAATCCCTTAAACAGTTGCTTGCTGTCTTTGCGGATATCCAGAAAATTTGCGAGAGTGCTCATGCCAAGAGTCTTTCCAAAGCGGCGAGGGCGAGTAATTTGAGTTACTTCAACCGGCCCTTTATCAAGGAGGTCAACGATCAGATTTGTTTTGTCGATATAATAGTATCCGTTGTTGCGCATCTCGGCAAAATCCGAGATGCCAATCGGATATTTCAACTTTCTCATGTACTGCTCCCTTCTAAGAAAACTCACTATTGTAAATGTAACATAATGTGCAAATCCGCACAAGTACCAAGAATTATTGAAGCTGTTATTATGCTACGTTCAATCTGGTTGCTTTATAGCAGTCTGCGCACATCCCCTCATGGGTGGCTGCAAACTCTGCCGCCTGCATGATAGAACCATCCTTCAGCTTGACCCTCTTGATGGGCTGGTTGCACCGGGCGCAGATGCAGGGCACAGGCGGCTGTTCCTGCTTCTGGCTGGTGGATTTCGGTTTCGGCTGCTTTTGCGGCTCTGATTCCGGCTGCGGTGCAGCATCTTCCGGCAAATCTTCTCCGGCATAGACATAGAGGCCAAGGCCAAACATAGCGAGGTTCTTTACCAAACACCGCATGATAGCCTTATTCACATCGAACATAGAGGCTGCTTCTACGGTACGTTCTTCCATGCCGATCTTTTCACGGCGGCGAGTCTGCGGATTGTAGTCCCATTTCGGAGTGGTGTAGGTATAAGGCACAGCTTTCATGGCTTTGTTTGCGCCATCCAGTACAGGCAGCCACATTTCGTGTGAAACGCCCTCAATCGTGACCGAGGTATACACCATGAAGCCGGTTATGGGGTCATAAACATAGGGCAGGCCGTTGAATTTCTTAACTTCGTAGCTAGCAGAAGGATACAGCTTCTTCACCTCTGCCCAGGCATACGCCCAGCTTACATATTTCAGTTCCGTATTGCCGGATTTTTTGACTTCCAGATGATCTTTGAAGTCGATAGCAAATAATTTTACGAATGGATTTTCCATAAGAATGCCTCCAATTCTGATAAAGAAAAAAGGGCACAACAGCGTCAACTGTTGTGCCCCATGATGTGAAAATTACGGATTGAGCAGAAAATCAATGATGTTTCGATGAATGATTCCGTTTCGGCTTAAATTCATCAAATCACCACTGATAACATACTTAGGATAGTTGTCGTGCAGCCGCTCAAGATTACCGAACTCCCGTTCTTCATCGGCGGGAGTGATCAGGTAAGCAACCTGAATATAGAGCTTTTCATCTCCACGGTAGCAGATAAAATCAATTTCGGTGTCGTCCAGCTTGCCGACCTGAACTTCATAGCCACGGCTCCGCATTTCCAGATATACGATGTTCTCATACAGCTTGTTGCTGTCAAGTTTTTCGCTTTTCTTGATAACGTTCCGCAGGCCAAGATCGACTGCATAGTACTTTTCTGTGCTGGACAGGAGCGCTTTTCCTTTGATATCGTAGCGACTTGCATTCAGAAGGATAAAGGCTTCCTTGAAATAATCAACGTAGTTCAGTACGGTAGCAGTGGTTGTCTTGATTCCTTCCGAAACCATGCGTCCACTGATATTACGGGCAGAAAACGGATTGCCGATATTGTCCAGCAGGAATGCAAGGACATTACGTAATGCGGTCTGTTCGCGAATATTGTGGCGCAGCATGATGTCACGGACAATGATAGCCTCGTAAAGATCGTCCAGATAGGTGGTGATTGAATGATCGTCAGGGAGGAAGAAACGCTGCGGAAAACCGCCGTACTTCAAATAGTCTGCGAAGAGCTTTTCATCCGAAGTATAGGTTCCGTTTTCAATGCATTGCTGTTTTGCTTCGGCCAGCGAAAAGGGGAAAACCTGAATCTGGATGTATCGTCCGGAAAGATAGGTTGCCAATTCGCCGGAAAGCAGCTTGGAATTGGAGCCGGTCAGGTAAATATCACAATCGAAATCGACACGAAGAGAATTGATTGCAATCTGCCAGCGCTCCACCTCCTGAATCTCATCCAGAAGAATATAGATTTTGCCGGTGCAGCCTTCCGCTTTTTCTGCGATGTAGTCGTAAAGCGTTTCTGCAGTACGGGTGTTGCGGAAGCGCATGGACTCAAAATTGGCCTGAATAATGTTCTGTGCGGGAATGTGGCGCTGGAGGAGCACGTCCTTGATCTGACCGAGAAGGACTGTTTTTCCACAGCGCCGGATTCCAACCAGAACTTTGATCAGATCCTGATCGATAAAAGGAATGATCTTATCCAAATAACTTTTGCGCAGAACCATCGTGCATCACCTCATATTCTTATCTTAGCATACAATTATTGTTGTGTAAACAGTATTGTGCTTTTCTATTAAACAAAAATAGCTGAAGCACAAATTTTGTGCGCCTATAGGCGTACAAAAATTATGCTGCATGGATAATGGTAAACCTGCGACTGCTCACATTCTTGCTGTACCGATTGAAAATATCGGGCTGTTCTTTCTTCAAACGCTGGGAGTCTACCCGTTTACTTTCGGAGGATACCCAGGACACCTTGTAGCCCGGTGCTGTGCCATAGGCGGCATCCTGCATTTGCAGCTTGACCTGTTGCTCGATGGCAGTCTTTTCCTGCTCCAGCTGTTCGATCTGATTAGAAAGCTCCTGCCGCTTATCCAACAGGTCGCGGATGGGATTCAGATCGGCAGTTTTGTTTCGATCATCTGCAGAGTACAGCTGATTGATCTGCTGTGTATCCCCCTCGCTTCCGGTAGGTACAGGCGGAATTTCGGGCATCACGTTGTATTTCCAGAAGTGCTCTTCCTTGGCAATGAGGTTGTTCAGAACTTCTTTGTCGGTTGTGATCTTGTGAATCACCGGTTCCTTCCCGAAAATCAGAGCAGCAATGTACCAGCAGTCAAAACCGCTGACAGCCAGATAGTGATTGACCTGAGCCATGTAATGTGCAGGGATTTTGCCATCCGCCCACTTGTCCGCAGAAAACGGCGAAACCGTTTTGCACTCTAATCCAGCTTTTTGCCCAACGATCAGGCGGTCAAAGTCTGCCAGAAGCAGCGAATGTTCCTCGCTCTGGTAGATGGCATTTGCACGGCGTACCTTCAGACCGGTGGCCTCGGTGAAGCGCTGCGCCACATAATCCTCCAAATCACGGCCCTGCCGCATAGCCTCGTTGTCGATATTTTCAGTGACATCGCTGATTTTATCGTGGTACACCTGAAATGCCGAGCGGTAGGGATTCAGGCCAAGGATAGCCCCGGCATCCGTGCCGGTAATACCGCATTTGCGATAACGGAGCCAATCTTCTTTGGACAGGTTCAAAGTTGAAATCAATCTTTTCATGCACTTTGCATCCTTTCTCTCATAATTGATTCGGCAAGAATGAAGTCGTATTCCACCAAGTCTTTCATGATCGTGGAAAAGTCGCTGGCTAATGAATGGCAAGAGCCAACCCACAGGTCATAAAGAAAATCCAGAATATTATTTTGCACCCTGAGATGGTTCCAGTAGCGCTCCTCCAGTCTGCCCTCGGATTCCAAAACAATAATGGCGGTGCTGATGGTACTTTTCATCGTGATCTCATAAGCCATGGTAACGCTGATTTCAGAAGCACTCTTCTCAACGTTGTCAAAAAATTCCATGAATTCCTTGAAAATGCGGTTATTTACATCATTCATGGCTTGCTCCTTTATGCTGCTGCCAGCACCATCTTGTAAGCCTTGTCGATCATGGGGTTGCCCTCTGCGGTGCGCAGGAACAGGTTCTCGTTGTAGTTTTTGGTCTTGCGGAGAGGATCTGCGTGGGTGGCAAAATCGGAGACTGCGTTGATAAAGCGCCAACCATTTTTGCCGACCCATTCCAGATCCGGTGCGTTATAATAGCGAGCCTTCAGATCTTCCTGCAGGCGCAGGTTATTCTTCCTCTGGCAATCGGACAGGTCCTCAGAAATCGGGAAAAACTCATTGATGAACTCCTGCACCTTGTGATCGGATAAATCGATGTGAGCCAGCTCATCGCCACGGTTGCCGAGTTCAACCATATAGTTGCTGGCCAGCTGCAGTGTTTCACGGGCATCCTGTACGCGAAGCAGAACATTTTCGGTGTGGCGTGCAGTCCAGCTGCGCTTTGCGGTATTCAGCGCGAGGTTCAGTGTGTTCTGGCAGACTACACGGATCGGAGTCATGGCCACTTTCACACCAGAACTTCCGTCATGACTGTTGAAGATCACAAGATATGGTACTACCTGATCTCCAGCGATAAGATATTTCCTCGGAAGCCTTGCCAGCATCCAAACCTTCTTGCCGCCCTGCAAAGAACCGGCAGTTTCGTAAGTAACGCCCTCACCCAGCAGGTCATCGGTGAACTGAAATGCTTCTTCGTTCTGCACAATGCGGTAGCGGTCGGATACCACACCCAGAACAGCATCATCGGTGCTGCGGACATTTGCGCGATAGCCGGGGATCATAGCACCCGTGCCGGAATAGATATTGCGGCTCTCCACCTGCCAATCCAGACCGGCCAGTTCCAAGGCTTCACGGCTTGCAGGGGCATCCATGATGATCCGGCCAAGGCCGTGCCAAGGGGTCTCACGGACAGAGAACATCGTTTCAACATTTGCGGGCATAGTAAAATTTCCTTTTCAGTGTATTTTGCTCAATCGTTGTTTTCCATTTCTTCAGCGATGCGGACGAGGACTTCCACCAGGACGGTGCCAACCTCTTTGACGATTTCGGACCAAAAGTTCATAATGCTTTCTCCTTTCTGCGCAGCTGCGCTTTAAAATACGATGGTAATAATGATAGTGATGGTGCGGAATAACAAAATGCTCACCTCCAGACATAAAAAAGCCCCTGAGTCTTTCGACTCAGAGGCTTTGAATCATGATTATTATATCTGGGTGAAAAATGGAAATTTGAGAAAGCTAAAGAGAGGGATTTATCATAAAAAATTATAATGCCGGACGAATTTGCGCTAAAAGAAGTTGGTCCGCCGGAAGCCACGGAACAGAATCAAGCTCCTTTTTAGTCAGCCAGCGTGCAGCCTCGGCTTCTTTCAGCACCAGTTTGCCGGAGACTACCTCACACCAGAAACAGTCCATGGAAAGATGAAAGGTCGGATAATCGTATTCAATGGTGTCGATGAGGTTGCCTACCGCGATCTCGGTATCCAGTTCTTCCCGGATCTCTCGTTTCAGTGCCTGCTGCGGGGTTTCACCCGGCTCGATTTTGCCGCCCGGGAACTCCCATCCGCCCTTGTACTCGCCGTAGCCGCGGGCAGTGGCATAAATTTTATGTTTCGTCTGAATATCGTCGCAGATCACGGCTGCAACAACGCGAATCATTTTCATGAAAATCTCCTGAATTATTTTTCATAATAGAGCGGACAACCCAGTTTTCTCAATTTGGATTCGATTGCTCCTGTAGAACGTTTTAGAATCAAAGAAATTCGTTTGACGCTGTTTCCCTGCTGGTGGAGCCGCAATAATTCACGTTCTTCTTTTTGCGACCATGCTGTTCCAGCGCGAGAATAACGCTCTGCCTTTTTGTTTCGAGGAAGAGACTTCAGATATTCAGCGGTAGATTCAATGGAGCAATGTTCCAATACGATTTTTAATGCTTCTTGAATTTCTTCCTGAGCACAACTATCATTTTCAGACAGAATCCAACCGGTTAAAGGATTAATACCTTTTGCAAGAGTTTCAATTATGGTGCGAGCCAGCATATCGTCCATAGTATGTTACCCCACGATCAATTTGTTGGTCTTTTTGAGGAACTTTGCAGGGATCGGGCGGTCCAGCTTCCATGTGATGTTCATGGGGCGGGAGCCCTCGTGCTTCACATAGTTCACCGTGCCCAGATAGGTATACGCTCCTGCCCCGCCAAAACGGGCATCTGCCTTGAACTCACGCACGAATAACAGCACGCGGCTTCCTTTTTCCCGGTGATGGATGTAGCGCTGCCCGGTGGCAGAGTTTTCGGCGGTGGTGCTCTGGCTCTGCCAGTGGAACAGGCTTTCGTTAATGGAATAATCCTTGTACATGGTGCTGGGAGAGTAATCTTTGTCCGCTTTGTTCAGGGTCACAAAGAATACGTCCAGCTGCTTTTCCGGCAGCCACTTCACGCCCTCGCGGACAGTGGCAGGCTTCAAAAAGTCCAGTGCCACTAGCAGCTGGTCGCGGGTATAGGTGCAGTGCAGGTCCAGCGGACAATCAAAGCCTACATCCACAGGTTCGTCGATAAAATCAATGCGGTCATATTGATACTGCAAAAGTGCCTGCAGCTCCCCCAGCAAAACGGGACTGTCTGAGAGAGCATACAGGTTATCGAGAACTTCTTCATCCTCCCAGCTTTCTGCGGCCTTACCCCAGAGAGTCACATAGAACATTTGCAGCATCCGCTTCTCTACTGGTGATAGAGCCGCAAAGTCGGTGTTGTCCAATTTTGGCAGAAGCCCCAGCAAAAAACGAATCCACCTGCGGGAATCGATGACCGCAAAGCGTGCAAAGGCTTTGGTCATAGTTTCTTCCAAAGGTTCTGCAAAATCGGATGCCGCCCCTGCACGGACGCACAGCCTGCTGAAGCAGATCTTTTTGCTGTAAATCGCACGCGGGTCAAGATGGTAGTAGTCGAGGAAGTTCCCCAGTGTCAGGGGCAGACCGGTATCCTCGGTAAAGGTAGCCGCCCGCGCCACAAGCCCGGAGGTGCGGTCATAGGAGGCGCTGATATTGTCCAGCACATATTTTGCGGCATATTTCTCCAACTGAATATAGCAGCCTTTAGGTGCAGAGACAAAGCCCTCTTTGAGCTCCCGGCTGACGCTGCGGGTGGTGTTGGAAAGCAGTGCTGCGAATTTCTCCTCAAAATTGTACTTTTTGTTGGCCTGTCCGATGAAATCCAAAACGGTCAGGCAATCCTTGTTTTCTGCCAGACGCAGACCACGCCCCAGTTGCTGCAAAAACACGGTCAGCGACTCGGTAGGGCGCAGGAACAGCACAGTGTTCACCTCGGGGATATCCACACCCTCGTTGTAAATGTCCACCACAAAGAGGAATCGGAGCTCCCCGGAAACCAGCCGCTGTTTGGCGGCGTTGCGCTCCTCGTCAGGAGAATTGCCGGTCAGTGCCATAGACGGGATGCCGTGGGTATTAAAGTAGCGCGCCATAAATTGGGCATGAGCAATGGAAACGCAGAAGCCCAAACCCTTCACATCGTCGATATCGGTGACATATTTCAGGATGGAGTTCACCACAAGGTCAGCGCGGCGCTCCGCCACCATGCCGCTGAGGGTGTACAGGTTGGACAGCTCGTTTTTATCGTAGCCGCCGGTACGCCATTTCAGGCTGCTCAGATCTGCGGTGTCGGTGACGCCGAAATATTGGAAGGGACAAAGTAGTTTCCGGTCAATGGCCTCCGGCAGACGGATCTCGGCGGCAATGCGTCCGCCGAAATAGTCCAGAACGCTTTTGCCGTCCATGCGTTCCGGGGTGGCGGTCAGTCCAAGCAGGATCTTCGGCTGGTAATATTCCAACAGCTTCTGATAAGTGGGTGCAGCTGCATGATGGAACTCGTCTACAACGATGTAATCGTAAAAATCTGCTGCCGTTTTGGCGGCAAGCTCCTGAGAATTGAAGGTCTGGATGGAAACAAACAGATGATCAATGCTGTCGGCTCTGTGACTGCCCACATACAGTTCACCGAAATTGGCATCCTTCAGCACCGCCCGGAAGGTGTACAGACTCTGCTTCAGAATCTCCTCCCGGTGTGCCACAAACAGCAGACGGCAGGGTTGCCCCGGATGCTGTTTGCAGAAGCGCTTGTAATCCAGTGCAGAGATCACAGTTTTGCCGGTGCCGGTGGCGGCGACTACCAAGTTGCGGTTGTAACCCCGAACGGTGCGCTCGGCATCCAGCCGGTCCAGAATTTCCTGCTGGTAGGAATAGGGCAAAATATCCAGGGTATAGATTCCGCTGTGGTCGGCCTCGCTGTATTTTTCGGCTTTCAGGGCGCGGGTCAGCCGCTCTCGCTGCCCTTCATCGTAATATTCAAACTCGCTGGAGTTCCAGTAGCTTTCAAAAGTGGCTGCGATCTTTTCAATGGTCTCCGGCAGGTCCTTTCGGGTCACCTTGACGTTCCATTCCAGACCACTGGAAATTGCTGCGTTGGACAGGTTGGAGGAGCCTACATACGCCGTAGTAAAACCGGTGTACCGGTAAAATACATAGGTCTTTGCGTGGAGGCGGGTACGTTTGGTGTCGTAGCTGACCTTGATCTTTGTATTGGGCAGCACGCGTAGCTCCTCAATGGCTTTTACGTCCGTAGCGCCCATATAAGAGGTGGTGATGATGCGCAACTCACCGCCGCTTTGCGCAAACTGCCGCAGCTCGTCCATGATGAGGCGTAAGCCGCTCCACTTGATAAAGGAGACCAGCATATCAATGCGGTCGGCGGAAACAATCTCCTTTTTCAGCTCCGTGTACATCTGCGGCTCATGGATAGCGCCGGTAAACAGGGAGCTTTGTGCAATGGAGGTCTCCGGGCGGTCAAGGTCTTTTGCGCTTTTTCCTGTAGCAAGGCGCGGGTCATTCTGCTGCAAAAGCGCAAGAAGCTGCTCTGCCCGCTGGTCAACACCGAGCGCGGCAAAGTCAGCTTCCTGTGTGGTGTTCTGGATGGTAGTCACGATCTGATTTGCCAGCTGGATCTGCGCCTTGATGCCGCCGCCATTGTCCTGCACGTTCTCAAGACCCTTCTGTACCACGTCGGTCAGATACTGCGCCAGCACCTTGGCAGCCTCCGCCGTGTCGATGGGCGCAGTGGACTTGCGGGCTTCCGGGATCTCTGCAAGCTCGCGGTTCAGCGCGTTGTTGATGACCTGTTCATACAGTCCGGGGTAGAGCATAGGTGCACTTCCTTACCGTTTTCTTTTATTATAGCGCCCGTTAGAAGAATATTCAATGATCGAGGATAAACCGCATCTGATTGAAAAAGAAGTTTTTGATCTCAGAAAATATACTGTATCTGCATTGCTTTTATTAAAAATAATAGAGATCGTGATAACCATTTATATGATGCTACAATAAAAAGAGACTGATGCAATGCAACAGTCTCTCGATAGCAATGAGGCTTATATAACGGGTGTCTTTTTATAAAAATCCGTAGTAGTGCCTCCCATCCCAAGAGTGGTTTTGATGCCAACTCCACCATGGGATGCAAAAGAAAGCAACGCGTTCCAAAGTTCCAGAAGCGGCGGCGCAAGGCGTGCTTCGATGGTCACATTGCCTTGAAAGGCTGGAATGCGCGTTTCTTTCAACAGATAACGTGTGGTATGGAGATTATAATCCACAATATGAAGCCCTTGCTGTAAAGCCTGCAGTGCATCAGAATCGATAAGGGCATATTCTGGAAAGGCAGCGTTCCAATGCGCAATCAGACTTTGCAAAAGCAGAGTTTCCTGCGGGAAAATAGTATAGCGGCCGGACTGCTTGAAGGCGCAAGGCGACAGAAAAGCAATTTTGGCACGGGTTTCGCTGTGGGAACGCCCAGAACGGATCAATTCTTCAGCGGAGACTGCCGGAAAAATGCGAACCTCTGAAACGGGGAGTGTTAATTCATGCAGAGGGATTTCCTTTGCAGATTCCAAAACGGGGAAAACTACCTGTCGAGCAGCGTCATTCAGCAGATTGACCGTCCAGATCAAAGACTGCTTTTCCGGTGAAAAACATAGAAAATGCGCAATGGGATGTTCCCCTTGCAGATGCATCTGCTCTCCAAATTCAGAAGAAATCTGTGACATCAGCCAGCCATACAGACGATAGGACCACGACTGGGGAATCCGCACATCATTGGGCGGAGGTAAAACCAGTTGAATCTGCTGGATCATAAGATACTCACCCCGCAATATCCATAGGGATAAAGCCGACCACGAAAACGGGCATATTTCATGGTGTGCGGGGAAATGCCATTTTCGGCATCGCGCTCATGCTTGTGGTTACGGAACATTTGTTTCATTTGTTCTACCGTCCAGCGCAGCCCCTCTTCTTCACCCAGATAGGGGTACGCCAGCGACTTGGCAAAAAAGCCGGAGCCGCCGCCAAGGATCAGGTGTGGCTGCTGCGGCAGGTTGACTGCACCGCTTGGCGGAGTGAAGTGCCTGCTATACGTCTGCGCATAATAAGTATCAAACTGCTGAATGGCCTCCAGAAGGGACTCCTTGGTAATGCGCCCCTTCAGCACCGACTGATCCAGCGTCAGCTTGAAGCGTACCTTAGTGCCGGACGCTGCGCATTCCCGACACATGGGGATGCCGCGATTACTGCCCTTCGCAAAAGAACCGTTCACAAGGGCATCAAATTTTCCGACAAGGACCATCTGCGTATCCGGGATGGGGAGGCTGTCGGAAACTTGAATGCCACGGAAAATGCTGTTAACGGCGTCCGAAGCGATGTTTCCATCTTTCAGAGTGTGCAGATGTAGCTGGTTGACATATTTCTCTTCCGGAAAGGTGGCCCGGCGGTTTGGCGCAAGGCTGTGTCCGGTACTGCGGTCAGCCAATACCGCACTCAGCAGCCATGCGGTACGCAACGCACCCTTGATGCTGCTGCCGGGAATGTAGGCATGGCCCTGCGCATCACGCTGGAAGGCATGGATCTCTTTCAGCGAGTGCTCCGCATCCAGAGCATCTCCCACCTCGATCTGATAGCGCATCAGCGTTTTTAGCTCCGCATCGGAAATGCCGCAGTCTTTGCTCAGAAATGCCCAGAGATTGGACTGCTCGCTAAGCATAAACTGTCCGTACTTGTCCACCAGATTGTGCTCGACCAGAAAGCTGAAAAACTTTTGCTCGTCCAGAAAGGAGACTTTGCCATTGCGGGTGTTGTACATGTACTCTTTTTTGGTATAGCTGCTACCATTGCCAACAAACAGAGGTGCCCATACATTCAGAGTAAGGTCAAAGATCTGCAGATGATCCTGCTGAATCATAATGTCACCCCCATAAAGATTGGCTTGGAATAGCGGTATACCGGATGCACATCCGACAAACCAACATCATACAAAGCACCCTGATAACGATTTTGCAGGACAGATCCTGCCGAAAGGGCATACTGCGTTTTTTTCTTCAGTGGAGTTTCCACACGATCGGATGCCATGAAGCCGCTGCGGCGTACCAGCTGGAAGGAGGCACCCTCTAATGCATTATCCAGTTCATCTGTCTGCGGCAGGCTGGTACTCAGCAGCAGATAAAGAGCATGCTCGGAAGAAAGTGCATGATACATCCACTCCGTCTGATCGTCAAAAGGTTCGTTCAGATAAATCTTGTCTACAACATGGAACTTTCCATAACCAGAGCTGACTTTGCCGCCGATGCCGGTAGCGCCCAGCCAATCCAGCAAATACTCCAGATCTTCATCCTGACCATCTTCGGTAAATCCGCAGATGAAATACAGTCCGCAGTCCGGCGCAAAACGGAACAGTCCAACCTGATACGGCATGGTATCCCCCTGCATGGGAACAGCTGCCTTGGTCTGCTCATAGTGGGTGCCAAAACTTTCCGGTTGCTCGTCAGGGATAAAATGACCTTCATGCAGGCTTCTGGCGTAGCGGTCGAATTCCAACACAGGGATCCAGGCTAGCTTTTTTACCTTTTTACGCAGGGTGGTTTCTACCTCCTCGGTGGATTCTGACGCGGCAATGGGCTTTGGCAGGTAAAACGTTTCGCCATACCAGGGCATTGTATCGCTGAGCAGGAATTTTCCCTGCCGGACCTGCGCACAAAGCTGTTCTAAGGCTTCTTCTCCGTGCTGGACGAGGGTCTCATGGCAGAGGGCAGAAAACAGGGTATCTGCCCGCAGGGTTTCTTCGGAGGTATAAAGCGATAATGCAGAGTCGGCCCCTCCAAAATGAACAGCTGTGTCAAACTGCAGCTTAAACAGAAAATAGTTCATAACTATCCACCTCATCAAAGAGGGATTTCAGGTGGCTGAGATCCACCTGCGCGCCATAGCCTTCCAGCGCAAAGTTTTTCAGGCTGACACGGCCGCTGCCGCGGGAACCATGGCCGCCCAGATAATCCATCTGCAGCAGCTTCATGCCTTTGGCCAGAAGAGAAAGATCTTCCTCGACCTGTGCCGGGTCGGTCACATCGTAAACGATGCTGACACCGAACTTTGCACCGGCGATCACACGTTCGATTTGGCGAGGATTGGCCACAGAGTTGGCACGGGAAATTGCGTTCTCGGTCTTGACCTCGGTCACACCTACGTTGGAAAGCTCTTTTGCATTGGACAAAAAGGCGTCCGCAAACTGCAGGCGGGAACGGCGCACCGGCTCCGAGGAACCGAACAGGCGCAGAATGCGCTCGTCGTCCTTGTCGAAAGCAGGCATGTGTTCGATATCCTGACAGGTGCTGCGGGCCAGCAGGGTACGCAGTTTGCCTTTCAGACTGCTGCCGGGTACGATGGGATAACCGGTATAGGGGTCACGCACCACCGGGCTGTCCACAGCACCAATGGCAGAAAAGGCAGAGGAACCGCCGATGTGCATACCGGTGCGCACTTCCAGATCGCACCGGATCAGAATTTTTCCATACATATAATTACCCCTCCTTGCCGCCAAAGTAGCGGTGGAAAGCGACCAGCGCTTCCATATAGTGTGCAAAGCGGATCAGATCCGCACGGTCGGTGGAAATGCCCTTGAGGTATTCCAGCAGGTTCGTCCGCGCCACAAAGCTTTTTACAGTATCATCACGTCCACACTCATAAGCCACGCGCACCCGCATCAAGTTGAGCTTGACCACACTTTCGGGTCGCAGTTTCTCCTCGGTGCGGATGTTTTCCTCGTTATAGATATCTGTCACAAGGCTCAGCAGGTTGCGGATCTTGCTAGTGGTCACTTTTTTGGGCTGGCTCATCAGGCTGCGCATAATACGCTCGGCTTCGTCTACATAATCTTCCGGCACCTTTTTCGGCGTGATCTCCGGCGGCAGCTCATTCTGCTGTCCATAGCTGCTACGGCTGTTATAGCTGCCGGAACCGCTGCGGTTTCCGTTGTAGCTGTTGCTATATCCGCTCCGGTTGCTGTTATAGCCACCGCCGCCATAGCTGCGGCCATTATCATTCCATCCTGCCATCTGTGTCGCCACCCTTTCTGTTCTGATAGACATAAATATAAATTGCGGTGATGAGCTGGTGACGCTGTACGGCATCTAAGGCCCAATCCATCATGCTGTGAGAGAATTGCTCGTAAAGTTTATAATCCGGTGCATTCTTTTTTGGGGAAAGCCGCGCCAGCAGGTAAGCGTACCGCGCAAGGTTGATGCGGTCGTTTTCGGCTTCCCGCAGCAGTGCCAGAAGATTGTAGAGCATGGCGTTTCCATGCTCGGCGTTATCCTTGTCGAAGAAGCTTTGCAGGCAGCCGACCTTTTCGGTCAGAACCTTTGTGCGGAATACATCCCACGCATAGATATGTCCCTGCTCCGGCTGCACCAGCAGATTGCCCTTTGCATCCCGGACCGCTTTGCGTTCCGGCGTGAACAGTGCCACTGCATTTTTGCCGGGCAGATGCTTGGCGGCTTCTTCCAGCGCGGCGGTTTCCTCGGCGGAAAGCCGGATGGGGTAATGGTCATCAAAGATGCCGATGCCTGCGCTGAGGGTCAGTGCGCCGCAGGAAAATGCGGTGAAATTACGCTGGATGCGCTGTGCTGCTTCCAGCACAGCGTTCCATGCGCCCACAAGGAACACATCATCGCCGCCGGCATAGACGATGCTTACTTGCAGCCCTTCGAGAATGCCGTTGATGTAGCACTTGAAAAACAGCGACATCTGCCGGGAGAACGCCGAGGTGCGGGACAGGGTAACATAGTGCATCCGTTTGACCGGGTCTTTCTCGTTTTCCTGCTCGAAACCGGAGATAAATGCGTGCCCGAGGTTGTCCACATCCATACGGCAGACTGCAATGCGGCGCACGCCCTCGGACTGCTCTGCCAGTTCTTCCATGCTGTTGCTGGCGGCGTAATCGCCAACATACAGGTTGGTGCTGTAAGTAAGGCCGGTGAACGGTGCATTTTTGGTGTATACACGCGTGACCGGTTCACCGGAAGCCAGCCGTTTGCGGGCAGAGAGCTGATCCGTCAGGGACAGATATTCGCTGCCGCCGTCCAGTGCAGGCAGCGTGCAGTCATCGGCAGCCGAGGGCTGACGGCTTACTACCAGAACGCGCTTGTTCTGGATCTTGATAGAAAGATCTACAAACAGTTTACACCAAGGGCAGAGATCATCCTTCAGGTTGGCACTGGTGCCGCACACCTTGCATTCCCGGCCATCCGGGTAAGCGGCGGTGCTGTTCAGCAGCCGCAGATCTTCGGCGGTGTAGCGGTGGAATTTGTGCTGCTCCAGCAGACGGTTCACCCGGCGGAACAGCTCTTTGTAGGGGCTTTTTTCAGCCGGGGTATTGGTCAGGTCGTTGCCGGAGCAGGGCGTCCATGCGTTGACCAGAAACAGCTGGGTGCCGAACTGCTGCTGCAGCCAGCGGTTGAACTGCCGGTTCCACCGGGTCAGGGTATCGGCCACAGCGGCAGTGTTGGGCAGCAGCACATAGCAGTGCCCGCCGCCGCTGTAAATCAGGTTGGCGCGGGACACGCCGCACCCGGCCAGAAGCTCGTCCAGATAGTGCTCCATGAGCAGCTCCAGAAAGAACGACCGGCTGCGCAGGGAGCGCAGGGCGTTTTCGGTATGGACGGTATAAAGGAACTTCTGGATGCGGGAAAAATCAGCGGTATAGAGCAGAAAAACGTCCTTCCGGCAAAAATCCTTCTCCTGCTCAAAAAGCGCCTTGCGCAGGTCGGTGATGTTGTTTGCCTGCACATATTCGCTGATGCACGCCGCAATGGCTGCGGTGGTCTTGGCGTGGTCGAACAGAGAAACATCCGGGCTTTCGCCGGTAAAGGTGCTGGACGGAAAACAGCTGAACTGCGTTTCCAGCAGACCCAGCAGCGAGTTGATCCACTCCGGCTGCGGCTGCAGATCCGGCAGGCACTCGCTCAGCTTGCGCACGGCATCTGCATAGACGGAAGCGGAAAGCGGCTGCTGCGGCCGTGGCAGCTTCAGACTGCCGTCCTGCGGCTGCGCAGGCATCATCCAGCCGGGGTGCGCACCGTTCAGGTGGGTGAACACCGAGTCCAGCGGAAGATCCCGCCGGAAGGAACTGCTTTCGCCTTCGACCTCCCGGCGGTCTGCGGCGGCAGAAAGATCATCTGCTAGATAAACGATATAGGCCGGGGAATCGGCCGGCAGCGCCTTTGCTGCACCGCGCAGCGCGGCGGCGTGGTGGTAGCGCACACAGTCCAGCGCCGGTGCCCAGCCTGCACCGGGCAAAACGCCGTGCAAAAACTGGTAGCCCTGTTCACTGTGGCTGCCGCGCTGCCCACCGGCACGGTACACCGCTTTGCCGGTGTCGTGCAGCAGCCCGCCATAGGTGGACTGCAGGGTGAGAACGTTCAAAATACCATCTCCTTTACGGGTTGTAGAACAATTGCACAATAAACGGAAAACGTATTTGTCAATTTTGTAAGAGATGCTTGGAATTGGCTTTATTATAACACATTTTGTCGCTATGCAAAAGCCGCAGCAGAGAAAATATCACAGCAGCTGCAATCGTTCCGTTCATAGAGGAAAAGCCCACGGAAAACAAAGAGTTAAGGTTTGCAAAAGAAAAACTCCGCATCTTTTTTTGATGCGGAGTTTTTTGCCCCCTTACGGGGATGGTACGTTCATGCTGAAAGACTGGACTAAAGAGCTGCGGTTTTCGCCCCCTTACGGGGATAAGTTGAAATAGCAGCAGCGTCAGGCTGAAATGGACAAGCTCAAGTTCCTGTCCCCTTGCGGGGATAAGTTGAAATGTATTACCACGAGCCGTTTGTAACGCCTAATGGGTTTCCGTCCCCTCGCGGGGATAAATTGTAAGCTCGAACTGCATTTGGACTGGAAATGCACGGTCAAGTTTTCGTCCCCTTATGGGGAGAACCCTCTCAGTCACGGCTTACGCCGTGCCAGATCCCCCGACGGGGGAGCTTTTGCAGCTGCCGTTACCCTGTACTAAGCTCTCCCTTCGGGAGAGCTGGCGCGCAGCGCCTGAGAGAGTTTTGCGGGGATAAGTTGAAATACGATTCAGAGCCAGAACTTCGGCGTTGAGATTGTTTTTGTCCTCTTACGGGGATGGTACTGATATCGTGGCATGGCGGCAGCAGGCTGATTTGTTTTCGCCCCCTTACGGGGATGGTACCTTACCGGTCAACAAATTCCACGACTATTTCACGTTTTCGCCCCCTTACGGGGATGGTACTATTATGGATATTGAACAGATTATGGCCGCTATGTTTTCGCCCCCTTACGGGGATAGTACTCTCTCGAACGTCCGCAACGGACACGACATCACGTTTTCGCCCCCTTTACGGGGATGGTACGGTAACAAGATTATGACTAATGAACAGATTCAGGTTTTCGCCCCCTTGCGGGGATGGTACACTAAATATATCACAGAATATCGTAAAATGGAAGAGCTGAATGCCTGAGAAATATTCACTTTATTAAAATAAAGTGAATCTGCGCGAAAAGGACAACGATAAATCCTGAATCATAATTGTGCCGCGGAGGATAGAAAGAAAACCCTCTTTCAGGGCGAGCCATAGCGGCGGAAGCCTGCAAAGGCGAAGATGCTACGCTTCAGGGTGCTGCCGTCCGGGTAGGTGGTCTCCTGGCTCTTGCGGCGGGAGCAGGCGGCCAGCGTGGGGATGCCCGCGGCTTCCAGCCGCTGGACTACCCGGTACACAAAGGTGCACTCGCCCTGACAGAGCACGGCGTCCGGGTTAAGGTTCAGGATGTGGTCGGCATATACCGCGGCAAGGGAGTCCAGCACGGTCTCGTTGGTGGCGGGGTCGATGGCAGGGAAGGCAAGGTCTATCACCTTGCCGTAGCGCTGTGCCGCAGCTGTTTGCTCGGCGCTCCACAGGGCAGAAGGATGATTGGTAAAGTTGATGAGCATAGGGCATTCCTCCTTGACATTGCAAAGAGAAAAAGCCCATGGAATGCGGATAGTTAAGTAAGAAACTTGAAATTACTTTCCTTGCCTTGGTTTGCCCCCTTACGGGGATTGTACGCAATTGATTTACACTGGTGACGGCATCGAAATGTTTTCGCCCCCTTACGGGGATGGTACGGATATCATCAAGCAGTGTTATGAAATGAAACAGCTTTCGCCCCCTTACGGGGATGGTACCTTATGTACCAAATTCTACCATGCGCCAGTGGTTTTTTCGCCCCCTTGCGGGGATTGTACACACATTGAAAACGGCGTGATTGTAGCCGAAAAGTTTTCGCCCCCTTACGGGGATGGTATCTACAATGAAAGAGTACGCAATCTTTATTGCCTGTTTTTCGCCCCCTTGCGGGGATTGTACGTACAAGGGCTATATCCAGCTCGCCATCCGCAGGTTTTCGCCCCCTTACGGGGATTGTACCCTAAATATATCACAAAACACCGCAAAACTGAAGGGCCGGATGGCTAGAAAATATTTACTTTATTACAATGATGTACTTTTGCGCTGAAAAGAACGGCCATAAATTCATTCAGCCTGCCTTGTGCGCGGGGCGGTTTCATGGTATGATGCAGATAATGGATCTTATAAAAAGGAGTGTTGCCCTGTGCTAAAGACTTATATCACCACCGTACCTTTGCAGGGAAAGCTGGACCCCATGCTGTACCAGCGGGAGCGGGCAGATGCGCCCACAGCCACCTGCTTTCCCATCGTGCAGGTGATGCGGGATACCCTTGAACCCGGGGACACGGTGCAGCTGCTGGCCATCCGGCAGGAAAATGCCGATACCGCCCGCAACTATCAGCGCCTGCTCGAAGAGCTGGCGCAGCTGGGCATTGCAGAAAATCAGGTGCGTCAGCTCCACCTGCCCGAGGATCAGCGCCCGGAAACGCTGATCGGTCTGTGCCGAGATTTGGTGGATGCTCTGCCGCAGGTCACGCGGGTGTATGCCTGCATCACCTACGGCTCCAAGAGCATCCCGGTGGTCACGCTGACGGCATTGACCTGCGCCGAAGCTACCCATACGGAGCTGGAAGTAGGCGGTGTGTATTATGGCGAGGTCAAGCGGGAAAACGGACAGGTGCTCAGTGCGCGGCTTTACGATATGGCAGCGCTGTATCAGCTTGCCGGGCTGGTAGGCACCATGCGTGACAGCAAGACCGCCGAACAAGTGTTCCGTCAGCTGATCTGGATGAACCAGCGCCGGGAGGGCTGAGCAGCTATGAATGAAGTAAAAACATGGGCGGACATTGACGCTTCGCCGCTGCTGCAGCTGCCGCCGGAGGAACGCGAAAGACTGAAAGAGACCAAGGACGAGCGATTCCGCACTTTCTGGGCGGACTGCTTTACTGCTGCCCTGAAGCCCGGTGAAAAAGGAGAAAAACTGAACGGTGACGATTTCTGCGAGGCATTTGTAAAGGCTTTTGTTCAATGGGAGCCGAAACCGGGGCAGACTTTCAGTATGTATCTGCGCACCGCTGCCCGTCATGCACAGGCACACGACCAGCAGCAGGAAGAAATGGCAGTGACGGGTTTCGGCCGCGAAACGAACCGCAAGATCAAAAAAGCGCTGGAATACATGGAGAAGAACGGGATTACAGAGAGCATGCTCTGTCGTGACCCGGAAAAAGAACAGGTGATCGCCGATATTGTCGGGGTCGGCGTAAAGACCCTGCGGGAAGCACTGCGCAGTAAGCAGTCGGTGCTCAGTCTGGACGACACTGGCGGAGAGGATTCGGCGCTGGGCGACCGGGTGGTTTCCCAAGAAAAAAGCGTGGAAGAGCAGGCGGAGCAGAGCAGTGAAATGCTGGCATGGCTGCACCGCGGCATAGGGCTGATGAACCTGCAGCAGAAGGAAAAATACGGCAAGACAGCTGGCCCGTTGTGGAGCAGCGTGCTGATGGGCTTTCTGCGCAACAATGACGCGCTGGACCCGGCAGAGGATGCGCCCGCGCGACTGGCAAACTGCGATGATCTGCGTCCGCTGGAACAGGACAACTGCCTGTGGGATATCCTGCTGCTGCACCGGTATGTGGAGTTTACAGTTCAGCCGCCCTATGCACCCAAGGCGCTGGAATGCGCTGCCCTCCATGCGCTGCTGGAACCGGGGCGAAACCCGGCGCAGGATAAGACCGTGGCGGAGTTTCTCGGCGTGAGCAAAGCGGCTGTATCGCAGCGGCGCAAAACATGGCAGCAGAGACTGATGCAGATGCAGGCGGAACAGGAGGAGGTATAAGATGGAACGCAGTGTATTGCTTTTATATATGAGCCCCTTCGGCAAAAATCCGAACATTCATACCCAGACCAACGAAGCGGCGGTTTTGGAGCTGAAAAAGCACAAGGAAGGGCCGGACTGTATTCTGGCACTGTGCAGTGAGCTGGTGCGCACCAGCCCTACCGTGCATCTGCCGGACGGGAAAACCTGCACCACCGTGGAGTATTTCCGGGATGTATTCCTGCCTTCGGCGGGCATTCCGGCAGAGCGGCTTGTGGTGATCCCGGTGCCGGACAGCATGGACGACAAGGCGCAGTTCCGGGCAATCTCTCTGCTGCTGGGAAAAATTGAAGCGGAAGATACCCTCTCCATTGATCTTTCCGGCGGCATGCGGGACACGGCGATGCTTCTGGTAACGGCAGCGCGCTGTATGCGCGACCTGCGCAGTGTGGAGACCCGCAGGGTGATCTACTCCGAACTACTTCCAGATGGTACTTCCCGCATCCATGACAGCAGTCAGCTGTACAGCCTGTTTGACCTCATCACGGCGATGGACGAGTTCTTTTCCACAGGTACTGCACAGAAGCTGAAAGGCTACCTGTGGAGCGAGGGCGAGAGCGACCCGGCTCTGCACACCTTGCTGGCCCGCATCAACCAGTTCTCGGATGATCTGGCGCTGTGCCGGGTGCAGGCACTGAATGAAGACCTGAGCCAGATCGCGCAGGCTCTGCAGGTGCCGCCCAAAGAGAGCAAAAATCTGACCAGCCTGTTCTTCCACCTGCTGAATGACCGCTTCCGCACAGAATTTGAAGGGCTGCTGGCTTCCCCTAAAAACAATCTTCCTGCACTGGTGAGCTGGTGTGCAGAACACAGGATGTATCAGCAGGCGCTGACATTGCTGTGCGAGCAGATGCCGGCCTATGTCTGCCGTCATCTTTTTGTGCAGCCTACAGAAACTGGCTGGGCATATCTGGCGGCACAGAATCAGAATAAGGGCAAGGCGTGGGTATATCCGCTGTTCCACTTCCATTTCTGCCGCCTGACTTTGATGCAAAAGGAGTATCCCTATACAACGGATCTGCGCCTGACCCACAGCAAGGACGATGCAGATGGCAATATGTTGTTTGGCGTGGCAAATTCGAAAGAAATGCACGCCTATATGGATACGATTCTCGCTTCCGGTCAGTTGGTGATCGACCCGGATGTCCGGTGGCAGATCGAGGATGCGGCACTGTTCTACCAGCGCGTGATGCAGTACCGCAACCAAATCAACCATGCCAGTGATACGGCTTTTGGTCTGCAGAGCGACCGTATTCTTCCGCTGGACACGGCCCATATTGAGCAGACCCTGCAGGATGTGGCTGACTATCTGCAGGAGATCCGCCCCATGAAGTCGGATGTTCCGGAAGGCGTCAAGGCGCTACCTGTTACAAAGACGATTCCGGCAGGCGCAGCTCCCAACCTGTAAAATAGAATATAAGAAAAAGCAAAGCACCTCCGCTGCTGGCAAACGCCAGTGGCAGAGGTGCTTTTTTGTCCCCTTGCGGGGATAAGTTGTAATTATGAAAAAGATGAGCGTGTTTGACCTGTACATGGAGTTTCCGTCCCCTTGCGGGGATAAATTGCAATGTTGCCGTTTGAGCGTTTGCCCCGTGTGTGGTAAGTTTCCGTCCCCTTACGGGGATGGTACCAACATTACAACGGTTGACAGCCGGTCTGACCAGTTTTCGCCCCCTTACGGGGATGGTACTTACGTGTGATTGATATGTCGTTGGGATACACCGTTTTCGCCCCCTTACGGGGATGGTACTATAGCTACCATATGCGAGGGATGGCGGCAGATATGTTTTCGTCCCCTTGCGGGGATAAATTGCAATCGGGCAGTGGCGTAATAGCGGCAAGGGCCGCTTGTTTCCGTCCCCTTACGGGGATAAATTGCAATGTTTGCGTATGCGTATGTACCACGAAACATTTTACACGTTTCCGTCCCCTTGCGGGGAGAAATTGCAATTCGATGTGTTTCCGCTTGATGAATCGTGCTTTCCGTTTCCGTCCCCTTGCGGGGAACTCATTGGATATCAAGAAGCATGGGCAGACTACCGATGGTTTCCGTCCCCTTACGGAGTATAAATTTACTATACCACACATTGAGTCAAAAGAAAAGAACCATACACCGGAGAAGCGCGGATGGAGTAGAAATGATAAGCCATAAAGATCACCTCGATTCGGCAGAAGGGGCGTCAAAGCCCTCAATGGGCAGACCGAGGAAATACTCCTCGATGCGGTCCCAGAGCTGCTCGCTGGAAAAGCCGCTGGTGAACAGCCAACTCATCAGCCGCACAGCATCGGTGTGGCGCTGGGCAATGCGCTCCAGCAGGTGGTTGCGGTAAAAGCCGCGGTCAGCCAGCTCCAGGGTCTGGGTCTGGTTGATATAGAGGTACAGACGGCTGTTGGAGCCGCCCAGCAGGGCAAAGTGGAGCAGGTCCAGTTCCTCCAGCACGCCCAGAGCCGGGGTCAGACGCTCGCTGCTCTGGGCAGAATCGTTCACCGGCAGATAGCGGCAGGTCTCGCCGCCGTGCAGAACAGCAAAGCTCTGCTCCAGCCAGTGGAAAAACTCGCTGATGAACGGGTCCACGACGCTGTACTCTGCGCCTTCCTGCGTGGTGCCGCGGCGCAGCACACGGGTGCGCTGCAGGCGGGGTGAATGCTGCTGCCAGGACTGCACAGCCGCCAGCACTACGCGCACTGCACTGGTGGTACGGGTGCTGCTCAGGCCTGTGGCCTGCGCCAGCCGGGCGGCGGCATCCCGGTCGTAGAGATACTGGCCGCTGCGGGCAGCCTCGAAGAAGATCTCCTTCAGGGCGCGCAGCAGTACGGAAAAACGGGCATCCGCATTGGCGTGCCACTCCAGCGTCAGCTGCATGGCGGGGGTCAGGCGCAGCTGGGCATTCAGCGGCAGCTTGTCGCTGTGGGTGTACAGCAGGTACTTGACCTGCGGGAAGGAAAAATCGTTCTGCCAGCGGCTGCTCCACAGGCGGGCAAGGTCTACGTCGTAGACTCCGGCGGCCTCATCCTGCAGGGTGGCAGCACCGGTACAGATGCAGTTGACTGCGGCGGCATCGGCGCTGCTGAGCAGAAAATACCCGTGGGTGAACAGAGGAGAGGGCCGCATGATGAAGGGCGCATAGCCGCGTGCTTCGCTGTCCTTCTGGATCAGTAGCATGGCGGTCTTGACCTTGGCCAGCGGGTCCTGCTGGTGCTCGCCGTTAGGGCTGGCAAAGATGTAGGCGAAACTCTCGGCGTCCACCAGAAGCTCGTTGCGGTGCTTGGTGGCAGTGGCCGGCTGGCTGGCGCGGTGCTGGCGGTACAGCTGCAGCACCTTGCGCATCACCTGCACCAGCTGCCAGGGCTGAATGCTGGAAAGGCCGTGCAGGCGGTTGATGTGCTTGAAGTCGTTGGCCATGTGCTCGTACACGGCACGGCCGTGGATCTCTGGGTCACGGGCGGCGCGGCCGATCTCCTGCGTGTAATCACACAGGTTACCGGTGGGGGCAAAGTGCAGCACAAGGGCAATGTCCGGGATGTCGATGCCCATGCCAAAGGCTTTGGTGGCCAGCATGATCCGGCGCTTGCCGCTGCGGAAATCCTCCAGATCCTCCGCTTTGGCCTCGCCGGAAAGCTGCGCGTGGTAACGGGTCACAGCATTGCCCAGACGCTGTGCAAGGCAATGGGTGTAGAAGCGCTCCAGCAGACTGACGGTGGGAAAGTAGACCAGGGTCTTCTGCCCCTGCTCCAGTGCGGCGGTGATCTGCCCGGTCAGAGCCTGGAACTTGTCCAGCTCGTACTCCCGGCGGCCGGTCACGCGTGGCACCTCCCGGATGCACAGCTCGATGTTGCGGCGGCGCACGCAGCCCAGATAAACGATGGGGTCCGGCGACATGTGCAGGCTGCGCAGGGTCTCGCGGTACATGTCCTCCTCGCCGCCATAGGTGGCCGTGGCCGTAAAGGTGGCGGTGACAAAGGCATGCTGGTGCGGGCCGTTCAGCTGCTGTTTGCGCAGCTTGTTCACGTAGTCACCCAGAAACCAGTAGTCCGGGCGGAACTGCTTGCCCCAAGTGGTCACAATATGGGCCTCGTCCACGATCAGCAGGCCGATGGCACGGTCACCGATCAGATCGGAGATATCGCTGCGGCTCAGCAGGGACTCCGGCGAAAGATACAGGATGTCGCAGCGGCCTTCCTGCACCTCCTGCGCAATGGTCTTTTTGACCATGGGCGGGATGTCGGAGTTGATGGTGCGGGCCTTGGCGTAGCGGTGCTTCTCCATGCCCTGCACCTGATCGTTCATCAGGCCGATCAGCGGCGAGATCACCAGCGTGACCATCCCGTACTTCTCGGCAAGGTCGATCGCCGGGATCTGGAACATCACGCTCTTGCCCGCACCGGTGGAGGCAGTCACGAACAGGTCGCGGTAAGTCTGCCCCGCGCGGCAAAGCTCTGCCTGCTGGATGAGGTCATCGATGATGTCCTCTTGGGTGATGGTGCGCAGCTTCTTCTCGCCGCGATGCAGAGCGTCCAGGTCGTAGACATCCAGCGGGAGAAAGTCCGGGTAACCCCAGTGCTGCTGCAGAAGGGTGCGCGCCTCCGGGCAGACGGGGCGCTCCGGCTGCATCGTCTGCGCATGCGCTCTGGAAAGCTGACCCGGAAAAGCGACAGCCAGCGCCGCAAGGCTGTCGGCAAGATCAGCCTCATCGCCGATGAAGCTGTCGGCTGAAACGCAGAGCGTTTTGCCGCGGCACAGCTGCTGCACGAGACAGAAATAATCGGCTTCCCCGGTAAGCGCAAAGGCAGAGCTGCTGGCGGCGGTTTCGGGAACCGTATGCGGTGCTGCACCAAACGATACGCGCTCGACCTGCGGGTACTGACGCAGAAGAGCGTCCAAAGGAATGCAGCAGGCGATGCCTTCCTCCGTATGCAGCAGGTTGGAGTAGACCCGCAGGCAGGGCTCAATGCCGGGCAGCGGAGCATCCTGCGGCGTTTCCGGGTCAAAGTGGCTCAGAAGGCCGGACTGCATCTCCGGCGTAAGCGTCACAGACACAGGGAGCAGCGTGCGGTAGCAGGTGTTCTGCACCAGAATGATGTGCGGGAACTCCTGCGCAAGGGTATCGGCATGCAGGGCAAACTCCTCTGCGGTGATCACACAGGGGTTCTGCTGCAGCAGACTGCTCAGGTAGCGGGACAGGCGCTGCTGCAGCAAAGCATCCAGAGAAGGACGCGGAAGACCGGCGTCCTCCGAAGAAAAACCCCACAAGACAAACAGAGTATCCTCAGCAGCATGGGCGGAAAGATAAGAACAAAGCAATGTATTCATGGCAAAATCCTCCATCAGGTCAAAAAATCAGGCAGCAAAAAGGGTGGATGAGGAGCGGCGCTTCAGCATCTCCCGCAGGTGGCGCTCGGCACGCACCTGAATCTGGCGGATACGTTCCCGCGTGACGCCCAGCTGCGCACCGATCTCGTCCAGTGTACGGCAGCGGTCATCCGGGATACCGTAGCGCAGCCGGAGAACAGTGGACTCGCGTTCGGGAAGCTGAGAAAGAAGCAACCGGACTTCCTGAACGGTCTCGTTCTCGCTCACAGTGTCCACAGGATCGGGGCTGACGTCATCCGCCAGAAGCTCCGCAAGCTCGGTGTCGTGGCTCTCGCCGACCATAAGGTTCAGGCTGGTAACGTTGAGGTAAACGAGCATGTCGCTCAGGTAGCGGCGCGCCTGCTCCACTGTGCAGGAGTGACCGCTGCTGGCTTCAGCCTCGGCAATGGCATGCCAGAGATCCGGACCATCTAGCTGCATACAGGTAGTGCAGACGACACGCACCCGGCAGAGCGTGTCAAAATAGTGTACCGGGATGCGTACCGTAAGGCCGGTGTTAATGGCTTCGCGCAGGATGGACTGGCGGATCCAGTAAGCGGCGTAGGTCAGGAAGCTGTAGCCCTGCAGCGCATCGAACCGCTGGACCGCAGTAAACAGTCCCAGAATGCCGTTCTGGAAGTTGTCCTCCTCGGTCAGGCAGCTATGGGCGAGCAGTTGCGGAACTCTGCGGGCCATCAGGTGGACAAAACCGGCGGTCTTGCGCACGAGAATCTCCTTGGCGCTCTCATCACCCTGCTGTGCCAATACGCAGAGCTGCTCGTTGGTCATAGACCAAAGCTGCTTGGAGGTAAAGTCGCTGCGGCAGAAAGAAGTGGCCTTTCTGCTGCTGGGTATAGCGGCGCTGGTATCCACTAGGATGCCGAGCCCCGCCAGCTCGGCCAGCAGATGCTCCTGTTCCTGCTGAGAACAGGAACCAAACAGCGCATCAAAGCCTTGCGCAGACAGGTGATTGCCGTTCGTCAGCATCGGGCGTACACGATTCAAAACTGCATTATAATCCATGGTAAAACCCCGCTTTCACTTCCAACTGTAAGTGTCTTCGCTTAGTAGAAGCCCATGGATGCAGTAGAGTTAAGTCTTTTGAGAAAAAATTTATGGTTATTTTTTGGAAACGTCAGTCAAATAAAAAATCAATGAGTTCTCTTATAAAGGTATAGAATTAAGCAGCAAGGACAGAAAACCTTGCCAAAGAAACAAACTATACAGAGCTTTTTGCGTATGATATAATAAAATTATAAATCTTAATTGGGAATATCGTTTTAGGAGGCCACCATGGAGCCAATGAAAGCAACCAGCGTCAACAGCCGTGCGGAAGAGCTGTTTGTACAGCTTTTCTGTGAGGCTTTTGGACCTGAGAAAACCGAAAATTTGCAGGTCCAGTACCCCTGCGTGGACATCTATGGTCGGCATCGCTATATTGATTTTGCGCTGGAATCGCCTGAATCCAAAATTGCAATCGAGATTGACGGTGAGACCTACCACAACCCCAGCAAGGTGTCCGAAAACAAATACGCTGATGACCTCC